>SXGS01029000.1_pt1 | contig 121324 bp, 124 predicted proteins | sample 3174681 | NCBI WGS metagenome assembly SXGS01 (sample SAMN11356861, study PRJNA531348) | freshwater metagenome | isolation source: freshwater sample F1-80 | place: China: Fuxian Lake, Yuxi | collected 2017-12-25 | reverse complement strand
TATATTGTAGAGGCTCCTGCAGGCTCCGGAAAAACAAGTTTACTCACTGATCGATTCTTAAAACTACTTACTATCGTGGACGCCCCTGAAGAAATTTTAGCTATTACTTTTACTAAGAAAGCGGCTTCAGAAATGAAGGCTAGAATTCTAGAGCGTATTAGAAAAGGTGATGACCCTTTCGCAAAAATTATTTTAGAGGGTTCAAAAGCAAAAGCCTGGGATATCGAACGCAACCTGTCACGTCTTAAAATAATGACTATCGATAAGTTTTGTCACCAAGTTGTAGGTCAAATTCCAGTTTTAAGTCAAATGGGTGATAAACCTAATATTACTGATAGGCCTGAAAAATTTTATGAGGAATGCGTCAAAAAAGTTTTGCAGTCAAAAGAGAGTGCCAATGATATTAATATCGTCTTTACTCACTACGATAATGAATATGAAAAGATTAATCGTCGTCTAATAGCGATGATGTCAACTCGAGATCAATGGAAAAATCGCTGCAATAAACTTACTCAAAAAACAAATGAACAAATTATTATTGAAAGCAATACTTACCTTGATCATTTAATTGAGCCTATTTATAAGAAAATCAAAGAAACTCTTAGTCAAGAAGTGCTTAATAGCCTCATACAAGTAGTCCACTATCTTACAGATACTAATCTAAGAAAAGATTTAAAGATTACAAATAAAGATCGCTTTAATTTCGATACGCAAGAAATTCCTTTGTGGCAAACAATCACAGAAATATTATTTACAGAGAAAAATACTAGACGTGGTCGAATGACGAAGCTTCAAGGCTTTAAGAACGATAAAGAAAGTGAAATTTACAAAAATATATGTCACAACCTACCTAACGTCAATTTCTTAACTTTAATTAAAGGTATCCCATCTCCCATCGATAAATCATATGTAACTAGACTAAAATCTATTGCAAACCTTCTACTGCAATGTGAAAAAAGGTTAAAAATGCTATTTAGACAGAGAAATACTGTAGATTTTATTGAAATCATTGAGATTGCAAGCGAGGCGCTAGGTAAAAATGAATCAGCGAGCGAACTATTATTATCGTTAGATTACAAAATATCACATATCCTCATTGATGAATTTCAAGACACCAGCAGAAGTCATTTTAATTTTTTAAAAAAAATTATAGATGGTTGGACGCCCGAAACCCAGAAAACTATTTTCTGCGTAGGGGATCCTATGCAATCTATCTATAAATTTAGAGAAGCTGATGTAGGTATATTTATCGAAGCTAAAAAACAGGGCTTCGATACAATTCCACTAGAAACTATAAGACTAAAAGATAATTGGCGCTCTTCTTCTCTTATCGTGAATGAAATAAATCAAGTCTTTGAAAAAATATTACCCAAGGAAGATTCTAATCAATTTGGCGCTGTGAGCTACAAACCGTTTATCTCAGCAAAAAATGATTATACTCCAGGAATAAGTGAATTTAAATTTCACGCGCTTACATTTTCAGATAGCGCTGAAGATGTTGATATTGAGGAAGCAAAGTACGTATGTAATCTTATTGATATGTTTTCTGAAAAAGAAAAAATTGCCATTCTAGCAAGATCAAGAAACCATCTCTCAGAGCTAATCAAATATATACGTAAGTTTAAACCGACTTTAAAGTTTAATGCGGTAGAAATTGATGCCTTAGATCAGCATCAATCAATTCAAGATATTCTTTCCTTAAGCTACGCTATACTCGATTTAAGTGACAGAATTCATTGGCTTGCAATTTTAAGAGCGCCGTGGTGTGGTATTAAGTTGATCGATCTAACGCTACTGTTTCAAGATGATCATATATCAACTGTATGGGAAATTATTAATGACCCTAATAAAATGAACAAAATTTCTTCAGATGGGCAAATGAGAATTCAACGTCTTGTAGATATTTTAAAAAATGCATTTGAACATATAAATAAAATACATATTAGAAGGCTTATTGAATCAGTATGGATGAATTTAGGGGGCGAATTATGCCTCCATAATCCAAATGATATTATTGATATTAATAAATTTTTTGATATCCTACAAATATCAAGCTCACCAATAGCTATCGATTTTGAATTGGTTGAACATCAAATTACTAAAACATATTTATCTGATATTCCCTCATCTGAAGAGAGAATACAATTCTTTACAATTCATAAAGTTAAAGGTCTTGAATTTGATACAGTGATTATTCCATCATTGAATTCAACTACACGAGTGTCTGATAAGAAAATGATTATTTTTGATCATTTTAAAAAAAATAATTATACTTTTGATATCACTGCATTTAGTGAGCCTGCAAATAAATTACCCAATTTGCATGATTTAATTTATAGAATAGAAAAAGATAGGGAGGAAAATGAATTAAAGAGATTACTTTATGTTGCTATGACGAGAGCAAAAAAAAATCTTCATCTTGTGGGTTCAATCAAATTAAAAGATAAAATAAAGCCTGCTTCAAATTCTTTTTTATCTATACTCTGGGATATTTATGGGCATCATTTTGATGAATCTAAGCCTATTGAAACTATTAAAATTAAGTCACTTAGCTCTAAAATTGAGGATTTCGTTCCAAAGCTTACGCGATTAAAATTCTAAACAATTCGTATTAAAATATTTTAATTAAGAAATCTTTTACAAATTTAACTCGATCTAGAACATCAGAAAGCATAATAGATATTTTAATCTTATCTGGCCCATTCATGCGACAATGATTATCTTCACTCAGTAACTTAATAAGCTTTAGTGGATCTATTTTACTGCCACTCGCAAAATGAATTTGAATCGAAACGTCGCTTGCGTCTATTTTTTTAATATCTAAAGACTGAATAAAGATTCTCAAATCATGAAATGCAATAAGGAACTGAGTTTGTTCTGGCAAAACACCAAAGCGATCAATTAACTCCTCTTTCATTTCCATAAGATCTTCGTGATTATTTAGTCCTGATAGGCGCTTATAAAGTACAAGTCTTTCATTAATATCTCCGCAGTAACTATTGGTAATAATAGCTGGTGTATGAAGATTAATTTCAGTATTTTTTTGAAGTGGGTTATCAACACTTAATTTTTTACCAATCTTGAGTTGCTTCACAGCATAATTCAGCATATCAACATAAAGATTAAATCCAATTTCGTGCATTTGCCCACTTTGATTGTCCCCTAGAAGCTCCCCTGCACCCCGAATTTCTAAATCATGAATAGCAAGATAATATCCTGCACCTAAATCTTCAAGAAGCTGAATTGCCTCTAGGCGTTTTTGAGCGTGGCTACTTAACTTTCTATCTGGATCGATAAGTAAATATGCATATGCTTGATGATGAGATCTTCCCACCCTACCCCTTAATTGATGAAGCTGAGCTAGCCCAAACATATCTGCTCGATTCATAATGATCGTATTAGCAGATGGGATATCAATGCCTGTTTCGATAATAGTTGTGCAAAGCAAAATATTTATTTTTTGCTGATAAAAATCATGCATTACTCTTTCAAGCTCTCGCTCCCGCATTTGTCCGTGTGCAATTTCTATTTGCGCTTCAGGAATTAATTTCACTAATTTTTCTCTCACAGAAAGAATAGTGTCAATATCATTATGTAAGAAATATACTTGGCCACCCCGATTAAATTCTCTTAAAACTGCTTCTCGTATAATGCCTTCCGAATAATTATTCACAAAAGTTTTAATTGATAAACGTTTTTGTGGTGGTGTTGAAATAATAGAAAATTCTCTCAAACCTTCCAGAGCCATCGAAAGTGTTCGTGGAATCGGTGTTGCTGTCAGAGTTAAGATATCAACTTCTGCTCGCATTGCTTTAAGTAATTCTTTTTGACGGACACCAAAACGATGTTCTTCATCAACGATGATAAGTCCTAAATTTTTAAATTTAACATCATTTTGGATAAGTCGATGTGTACCAATAATAATATCAATTTCTCCATTTGCTAATTTTAGAAGTGACTCAACCTGTTCTTTTTTAGTTTTAAAACGAGAAATTTCTGCAATCTTGATAGCTGAATCTGAGAAACGATCCATAAAATTATTGTAATGCTGTTCGGCAAGAAGTGTTGTAGGAACCAATATGGCAACTTGTTTTCCATCATTTGCTGCAATAAATGCGGCCCTTAATGCCACCTCTGTTTTACCAAAACCCACATCGCCACATATAAGCCTATCCATTGGCTTTTGAGATTCCATATCATTAATAACAGCATTTATTGCTGTTAATTGATCTTCGGTTTCTTCAAACAGAAATCCATCAGTGAATCTTTCATAATCTTGTAAATTGGTTTTAAAAGCATAGCCTTTTTTAATAGAACGCTGAGAATAGATATTTAAGAGATCTGCTGCAGTATCATGAATCTGTTTTAGGGCTTTTTTCTTTGCTTTGTCCCACTGATCTGAACCTAGTTTATGAAGTGGTGCAGTTTCAGCTGGCCCACCTGAATAGCGCGAGATAAGATCTAAATTAGATACAGGCACATAAAGCTTATCTTCACCAAAATACTCTAGAAATAAGAATTCACTCTCACCTTCACCAAAATCTAAATTAAATAATCCTTTAAATCGACCAACACCGTATTGCTCATGAACAATAGGATCTCCATTTTTGAGTTCTGATAAGTCTCGAACCATAGCATCAGTCGAAAAGTTCTTATCACGATAGCGTCGTCTTGATTGGCGCACAGTATTTACATAAAGCTCAGACTCTGTAATCACAATATGATTAGACGCAATATGGCCTTGATGAACTGGACTTATAGTTAAGACTACTTGGTCATTAATATCTAAGGCTGAAGACCAATCATCCGCAGTTTTAAACTTAATGCCATTAACTTTAAAAAGCTCAGAAATAGTTTCTCTTCGACCCAAACTATCTGTTAAAATAAAAATTCTTTTAGAGCTTTCTGAAATAAATTGATGAAGCTTGACTAAAGGTTGAACATTTTTTCGATCAATGGATATATCTGGTATTTTTTCGAATATTTCTAGACGTTTTAAGTTAAATCTTTTGTATGCATTAATAGATTTGAAAAATTGATCTGGCTTAATCAAAAGATCCTGAGGCTCCAGTATCGGACGCTCAGCATCATAAGCAAACAATCGAAAGCGTTTTTCAGTTTCATGCCAGAAATGTTCACATGCCCGATCAAGATTGCCATGTTTATAAATGATCGTATTATCTGAAAAAAAACTAAAAATATCACTCATCTCATCAAAGAATAGTGGTAAATACCATTCAATACCGCCTATAGGAATGCCTTTACTAATATCTTTGTATATTGTCGAGCGAGAAGGGTCTCCCTCAAAGCGCTCTCGATAATTATGCCTGAATATACTAATCGATTTTTCATCCATAGGACATTCTCGAGCAGGAAGCAACTTAATTTCATTGACAGGATAAAGTGTTCTTTGTGAATCAACATCGAATGTCCGAATAGAATCAATCTCATCATCAAAAAAATCAATGCGATATGGAACAATACTCCCCATAGGAAATAAATCAATTAAACTGCCTCTGACTGAAAACTCTCCTGGCGCCATGACACGAACAACATTCATATAACCATTTACTGTCAGCTGATTTTTAAAAGCCTCAATATTAACTTTTTGACCTTTAGTAAAATGAAAGCTAAATTGCTGTATATAGCTTTTGGGTGGTAATAAGTGAAGCGCTGTCGTCACAGGAATAATAACAATGTCAAAACTTTTCTGAGTAACTTGGTATAACGTAAGGAGTCTCTCTGAGATGAGATCGGGATGAGGTGAAAAGTGATCATAAGGCAGTGTCTCCCAATCAGGTAACAAGTTAATTTTTAAACTAGGACTAAACCAAAGCATCTCATCCATTAGACGCCTTGCCTCAAGAACAGTATCTGTAAAAATAGCTAAATACTTTTTACTCATAATAACTTCTTCTTGAATATAACGAACAAGAGAATAGCTATCCGAGCCGTCAACTTCTATAATTGATAGTGATTCTTTATTTTGATTATTAACTTCTAGTGACATATATTGCATGTATAAATGATTACCAATATTATAAGCTTTAAAGCTAAAATTCATTGAGAGGGAATAACATGAACGATAAAGAATTAGTCGCACATCAAGCTTTGCAATATGTTAGTGAAAATATGATTGTAGGACTATGTACGGGGTCAACTGCTAACTGCTTTATTGACGCTTTGGCTAAACGAAATAAAGAAGAAAAACTAAATATAAAAGTAGTCTCAAGCTCTGTTGTAAGCATGATTCAAGCAAAAGAAACTGGCTTGCAAGTTTTAGCTATGGAACAAATCAAAGAAATCGATCTTTATGTTGATGGGGCAGATGAAATTACATCTGATCTTACTTTACTAAAAGGGCGAGGTTATGATCTTGTTCGAGAGAAGCTACTTGCACGTGCAGCTAAAAAATTTATTGTCATTGCGGATGAATCTAAAATTGTTAAAAATATTGGAGATAACTTTCCTATTCCTTCAGAAGTTCATCCATTTGCTTGGGAGCTTGTAAAAAATATCTTAATGAAAAAAGGAACAGGGGATATAAGAATTAATGCAGGAAAAGATGGGTATGCCATAACTTCATGTGGTAATTTTGTCCTGGATTTTAATTTTCCTGAAAAAAATACTGAAAAATTAAACACTCTACTTTCAATAACTCCAGGCATTGTTGAGCATGGTATTTTTTATAATTTAGCGCATGGCGCGTTAGTTAGTCAGAATGGAAGAGTTCGTGAAATTTGGAGAAGCTAAATACTTTCAATGCCGCCCATATAACTAACTAATACTTTAGGTATTATAATACCTCCCTCTTCATTCTGATAGTTTTCAATAATTGCAACTAACGTCCTCCCAACCGCGAGTCCTGAACCATTCAATGTATGAACATATAAATTTTTTCCAGCTTCACTCTTAAATCTTGCTTTAAGGCGTCTCGCTTGGAAAGCTTCACAATTTGAAATAGATGAAATTTCACGATACATATTTTGAGAGGGTAGCCAAACTTCCAAGTCAAAAGTTTTTGCAGCACCAAAACCAATATCACCAGCACATAGAGATAATAATCGATATGGAAGCTCTAATGAAGTAAGTATAAATTCAGCATGTGAAACCATTTCATCTAATGCATCATAACTTTTATCCGGATGAACAATTTGAACCATTTCAACTTTGTCAAATTGATGCTGTCTAATCATACCCCGCGTATCTTTACCGTATGACCCAGCTTCTGATCTAAAACAGGGGGTATGTGCAGTTAATTTAATTGGTAAATCAGATTCTTTAACAACTTCGTCTCGAACAAAATTTGTAAGTGTCACCTCGGAAGTTGGGATCAAATATAATTTAGTTTCATTATGTGCAAAACTGAAAAGATCAGCTTCAAACTTAGGGAGCTGTCCTGTTCCTATCAAAGTCTCACTATTCACTAAATATGGCGTATAACATTCCTTATAACCATGCTTATCTGTCTGCGTATCAAGCATATATTGGCTTATGGCTCGATGTAACTTAGCAAGCTTACCTTCTATCACCACAAAACGCGCGCCAGAGAGCTTTGTACCTAAATCAAAATTAAGTCCGTGCCGAGCTCCCACATCTACATGGTCTCTGATATTAAAAGTAAATTTTCTAGGCTCGCCTACGGTCTTAATCACTTTATTATCAACTTCAGACTCTCCTAAAGGAGTTGATTCGTGCGGAATATTTGGAATATTAAGCATGAACTGATTAATTTTTTCTTGTAGCTTAGCCAGTTCTGATTCACCTACTTTTAAATCATCAGAAATTTCATTAACACTCTTCATAAGTAAATTAGTATCTTCATTCTTAGATTTTGAAATACCAATTTCTTTTGAAATAGAGTTTCTTTTTTCTTGAAGATCTTGCGTCTTCACTTGTAACTTTTTTCTTGTATTTTCTAGTAATTGAAAGGCGTTCACATCAAGATCAAAACCTCGACTTGAAAGTTTTTGCTTAACAAGCTCAATATCATTTCTTAATATCTGAATATCTATCATAAATACCTATTTCTTTTGCTGATCCTGGGATTTTAAATAATTCATTTTTTCAAGAATTTTACTCTCTAATCCTCTAGTTGTAGGCTTATAAAATTCAATAGGATCTATATTATCAGGGAAATATTTTTCACCTGCTGCATAAGCATCAGGTTCATTATGGGCGTACCGATAATTTTTACCATAATCTAATTCTTTCATAAGCTTAGTTGGGGCATTTCGAAGATGAACAGGTACATCACAATTATCTCCCTCCCCTACAAATGCTTTCACTTCATTAAAAGCCATATACGCTGCATTACTTTTAGCAGCAATAGATAAATAAATTACTGCATTGGAAAGTGCCAACTCGCCTTCAGGCGAGCCAAGACGCTCATAAATTTGATATGCCTCTAAAGCTATAGTTTGCCCTTTTGGATCAGCTAAACCGATATCCTCAATAGCAATTCGAACAATTCTTCTTGCCAAATAAAGTGGGTCAACACCACCATCTAGCATACGATGAAGCCAATATAAAGAAGCATTAGGATCAGAACCTCTCACAGACTTATGCAGCGCTGAAATTTGATCATAAAACTGATCTCCACCTTTATCAAAACGCCTTACTTTATTCGTAATCGTTTTCTTTAAAAAGTCTTGATCAATCTTTTTAACTTTTAAAGATGTAGCAGTATTAACGAGTAATTCTAAGAAATTAAGCAGCCGTCTAGCATCCCCATTAATATAAGTAATAATTTCCTGCTTAGTCTCTTCATCCAATTCAATATCAGGAGCAATATAATTTTTAGCTTTTTCATAGATCAAAAGAAGATCTTCTTTATCTAGAATTTTGAGTACATAGACTTGAGATCGACTTAATAAAGCGGAATTAACTTCAAAAGATGGATTTTCAGTAGTTGCTCCAATAAAAGTAATTAATCCTGATTCAACATGCGGCAAGAATGCATCTTGCTGGCTTTTATTAAAACGATGAACTTCATCTACAAAAAAAATTGTTTTCTTATTGTATTGCTGCAAATTTAACTTTGCTTTATCTATAGCTTCTCGAATATCTTTTACACCAGACAATACTGCAGACACTGATATAAATTCAGCATCTATGGAATTCGCAATCACGCGCGCAATTGTTGTTTTTCCGACACCTGGTGGCCCCCATAAAATCATGGAGGGTAATTTCCCTGATTCAATAGCGACACGTAATGATTTACCTTCACCTAATATATGTTTTTGTCCTGCAATTTCACCCACAGACCTTGGCCTTAAATATTCAGCGAGGGGTAATTGAGATGGATTCGGTTCAAATATTTGGTTCATAAGTACTATTTACCCGAAGATTCCTCTTGAATAAGCCATTTCCCATTAATTTTTTTCACCAAGAGGAATTTATTAGACTCATCTCTAAATTTATCAGAAATATATTTTTGTTTGAATTGTAGGCGCGCAAGATTTTCGTTATTCATACTCACTTTTATATCTTCAATTTCAACCAGAATTTTTCCTTGCGATAAAAAATTTTTTTTTCTTGAAGCCTGCCATAAAGTAAATGTATCGCCATTGGGTGTCTTAAAATCTTCAGCATATTTACTTAAGTAGAGCTCAATATCTCTATCGGACCAGGCGTTTACCCAAGCATGCACAAAAGCAATTAGTTCTAATTCATTACTTTTATTAATATTTGGTATTGGTGCGGAATTTATTGGTGCAGCATCAGTTTGGATAACATCAATACCACTTGATAATTTAAACAAAAAATTTTTATCGGCTAAGTTCATATTATATTTTGTATTCTTAAAACTAATTGTAGTTATATGTTCAAAAGCATCCACAACTTTCATTACTGATAATTTATTTTCAGCTAATCCGAGTATAACCTTACTAAATCCAGCACTCTGTTCTCTAGGGATTGCTTCGACCCATTTAATATTTTGATTAACTTCATTATTAGCTTGGTCCTCTATGTTTTTGAGTATGAAATATTTTTCAACATTTTTACTTGCAATAATTAGAAGTGGCGTTGCTCCGGCCATTTTAGCTATTGGATTAATAGAAACTTGCCTGAGATCTTGATCATAAATATATAGTCGATCTCCATCGCTGATAATTTGATTTTGATAAGGCTTTAAATAATCCCATCTAAATTTATCAGGTCTTTTAAACAACATTACTCCCTCTGCGTCTTGAATTTTTGAGCCCCTTTTATCTAGAACAACCTGACTAAATTCAGAAGACATACTTGAGACATTATTTATAAAAATATTAAGCTCTGAAATACCGTCGGCAATTGCATTTATAGAGAGAGTTAAAAAAATAAAAAAAAATTTATTCATTTTGATTTGGGGCTAAGATATCTCTATTTCCATTACTTTGCATTGCACTAACAAGCCCAGCTCTTTCCATATCCTCAATTATTCTTGCAGCACGGTTATAACCAATACGCAGATGCCTTTGAACTGAGGAGATGGAGGGTTTTCTGCTTCGTAATACTAACTCAACAGCCTCATCATAAAGTGGATCCTTTTCACCAGAGAAATTAGATGCATAGTCACCATAATCAATACTCTCCGAAGCCTCGTTAGTTAAAATACCTTCAATATAATTAGGTTCTCCATGTGACTTAAGGTAACTCACCACTTTATGTACTTCTTGATCCGATACAAATGCCCCATGAATTCTCTGAGGATAGACTGAACCTGTAGGTTGATATAACATATCTCCTTGCCCAAGAAGAGTTTCTGCACCCATTTGGTCTAGGATTGTTCGAGAATCTATTTTGCTAGAGACTTGGAACGCAATTCTTGCCGGAATGTTAGCTTTAATGAGCCCTGTGATCACATCAACTGAGGGCCTTTGTGTTGCCAAGACCAAGTGAATACCAGAAGCTCTCGCTTTTTGAGCAAGTCTAGCAATCAGTTCTTCAATTTTTTTACCTACCACCATCATTAAATCAGCAAGTTCATCAATCACAATAACGATGAGTGGCATTTCAGATAAGGGCTCAGTATTTTCAGGATCAACTGGATCAGCAATTTGTGAACCATCTTTAATACTATCTTTAATTTTCTGATTATATCCAGCTAAATTTCTAACTCCCAACATCGACATCAACTTATACCGTCTTTCCATTTCAACTACACACCAATTCAACGCATTAGCAGCTTGACGCATATCAGTTACAACTGGAGCTATTAAGTGAGGTATTCCCTCATAGACGGATAACTCAAGCATTTTTGGGTCAATGAAAATCATCCTAACTTTTTCCGAATTAGATTTATAAAGGAGGCTTAAAATTAATGCATTAATTGCAACTGACTTACCAGATCCTGTAGTACCTGCAATTAGTAAATGAGGCATTTTAGATAAATCCGCAACCTCAGGCCGACCAGAGATATCTTTTCCCAAAGCAATCGTAAGTGATGCACCTGTATCTGCAAAGATTTGAGAGCTCATAATTTCAGATAAATAAACAATTTGCCTTTTTGGATTGGGGATTTCTAAACCCATGCATGTTTTACCGGGAATAGTCTCAACAACACGAACACTTACAACAGAAAGTGCTCGCGCTAAATCCTTTGATAAATTTATAATTTGACTACCTTTAACACCAGGCGCTAGCTCAAACTCGTACCGAGTAATCACAGGTCCAGGTTGCGCTGATAAGACTTTTGCTTCAATACCAAAGTCCATTAATTTTTTCTCAATAAGGCGAGATATAAATTCTATAGTCTCTGGCGATTGCGGTTCGACTTGGTGAGTGGGTTGATCTAAAAGATCAAGAGGTGGCAGTAAATTATCAGTAAAAATAAATAATGGAATTTGTTTTTCTTTCTGAACGCGTGCACTTTTTTTAATTTCTACTTCAGGAGATTCAATATTAAGGGGAGACCTATTTTCAGATTTTTTACGCTCACTTTCCAAGAGCTCTAATCGTTGTTTTTCTATAATTCTTCCATGTTTGCGATCTTGCAAATCTCTATATCGATATAGTACTCTGTGAAATAAGGCAAAAACTAAATGACCAAAATGATCTGAAATTTTAAACCAAGACCATCCAGTGAATAAACTAAAGCCAATCGCAATCGATGTAATAAGAAAAATACTTGACCCTATGTAACCCAGAGATGACCGCAATGTTTGGTCGAATAGTTTTCCAAGCAACCCGCCTTGGCTTAACGGAAATTGTGCTGGTAGATTAACTATATGACCAGATTCAAAAGCAGCAGAACTAAATATCAAAAGAAAAAAGCCAAAATAGTTAAAAAGTAAAAAAGAACGATAGCCTTTTAGCTCATTATTATATTGAGGGTAAAGAAGCCAAATACTAAAAAAACATAAAAAACTTAACCACCAACTTGATAAACCAAAAATATAAAGCAAAAAATCAGATAAATATGAACCAATGATACCGCCAGCATTCTGAATTATACTTGAACCACTAACGCTATGAGACCATGAAGGATCTTGATTGGAATATGTTGCAAGTACGATAGTTAAATAAAACCCTAGAAAAATCAAACTTAGCCACCAAGCTTCTCGAGTAAGCTTATTTTTAACCCCACTAAGTTTTTTATCTTGATGGGTTTGGCTAGTAATTAAGGATTCTGATTTTTTTCTAAAAAACAAGGCTATAAGTACTCAAAATTTTAAAGTAATTATAGCAGTTACGGTTGCCAAATAAGGATCAAAAAACTCTCAAAAAGAGTCTCTTCTATTCAAAATTGGTTTGCTTAATCAAGCGATGAAAACTAAAATTGATCGTTTGTAACTTCAAACTTATTTCAGGAATTTATATGGCAAAACATGCCCAACTTATCATCTTAGGATCTGGCCCAGCAGGCTATTCCGCTGCAGTTTATGCAGCTCGAGCTAACTTAAATCCATTACTTATCACAGGAATTGCTCAAGGCGGTCAATTGATGACTACAACAGATGTTGATAACTGGCCTGCAGATCCTGACGGCGTCATGGGTCCTGATTTGATGGAACGTTTTGAAAAACATGCTAAACGTTTTAATACTGAAATTATATTTGACCATATTCATACCACTCACCTAAAAGAAAGCCCTATAAGACTCATAGGGGACTCATCAGAATATACTTGTGAAGCGCTCATTATTGCTACGGGCGCATCAGCAAAATATCTTGGATTAGATAGTGAAACTGCATTTTTAGGTAAGGGTGTTTCCGCTTGCGCAACCTGCGATGGGTTCTTTTATAAAAATCAAGAAGTCGCTGTTGTGGGTGGTGGGAATACAGCAATAGAGGAGGCACTTTATTTATCCAATATTGCAAATAAAGTAACATTAGTGCACAGGCGCGACAAATTCAAAGCCGAAGCTATTGAATTAGACAAAATATATGATCGTGTAAAAGAAGGGAAAATTGTCCTTGAAACCTTCAAAATTCTAGAAGAAGTTTTGGGGGATACCTCGGGTGTTACCGGAATTAGAATTAAAGATGTGCAAACAAAAGAGAGTAAAACAATAGCTCTTAAAGGAATTTTTATTGCTATTGGTCATCAACCCAATACTTCAATCTTTGAAGGTCAATTGGATATGGAAAATGGTTATATCCTGACCAATGCAGGTCGGAATGGAAATTTTACAGCAACTTCAATACCCGGAGTTTTTGCTGCAGGTGATGTTCAAGATCATATTTATCGTCAAGCAGTTACAAGTGCTGGGACAGGTTGTATGGCAGCACTTGATGCAGAAAAATTTTTAACTAAATAATATTATGGCGACAAATAAAGAAGACGAAATTGACTTGTTCAGAGAAGCTATTAAAGGGGCTACTCCATTAAAAATTAATCCGAAGAAAAAAGAATATAAAGCACCTCAAAAAAAACCTAAACCTGTCCCTGTTAATTTTATAAGAGACGAAAAACAAGCACTTATTGATTCCATTAGCGATTATTATGAACCACTTCACGATTTTGAAAATAGTGAAGAGCTTATCTACATTAAAACAGGCTACTCGCCTGATATTTTGAAAAAACTAAAAAAAGGGTATTGGGTGGTGCAAAAATCTATTGACCTGCATGGCATGATTTCAGATGAAGCAAAGAGCTATGTTGTTAAATTTATTACCGAATGCAAAAAAAATAATATTCGTTGCATTCGTATAGTGCATGGTAAAGGGTATAACTCTAAAAACAAAGAACCTGTTCTCAAAAATAAATTAAAACATTGGTTAGCGCAAAAAGAAGAAGTTATAGCCTATGCTCAAGCAAAAGCTCATGATGGTGGAGGTGGAGCTGTCATTGTATTACTTGATAGTCATTAAGTCTCTCCTAAGAAGCCCCCGCTCTGATGCTTCCAAAGTCTTGAGTATAAGCCTTTCTTTTTTATGAGTTTAGCATGAGGTCCTTCCTCAATAATCTTACCTTTATCAATTACAATTAGTCTATCCATCGCTGCAATAGTTGATAAGCGATGAGCGATTGCAATTACTGTTTTACCTTCCATCAGCTGATATAGGCTTTGTTGAATTACAACCTCAATTTCTGAATCAAGTGCGCTTGTAGCTTCATCTAATAATAGTATTGGAGCATCTTTTAATATAACTCTTGCAATAGATATTCGTTGTCTTTGTCCCCCTGATAATTTAACGCCTCTTTCACCAACGTGAGCCTCATAGCCTTTTCTTAATAAATTATCTTCTAGTTGTAAGATAAAGTCATGAGCCTTTGCTCTTTGGGCAGCATTAACTATTTCCTTTTTTGTCGCATCAGGTCTGCCGTAGATAATATTATCCTTAACGGAACGGTGCAAAAGAGAAGTATCTTGTGTGACCATACCTATTTTCTCTCTTAAGCTATTTTGCTTCACTTTAGAAATATCTTGATGATCAATAATAATTTCACCAGACTTAAGATCATAAAATCTTAATAATAAATTTACGAGGGTAGATTTTCCTGAACCTGATCTTCCAACTAACCCAACTTTTTCACCAGGATTTATGTATAAAGAAAAATTATTAAAGATAGATTTTTTTTGATTAGGATAATTAAAAACTATATTTTGAAATGAAACTGAAGCTTTCTTTATTAAGAGATTTTTTGCATTTTTCACATCCTTAATTTCTTGGTGAATTGAAAGTGTATTAAGCCCATCCTGAAGAGTTCCAACTTGTTCATACAATGATGACATTTCCCACATTACCCAATGTGATATCCCATTTAACCTAAGAGCCATAGCAGTAGAAGTTGCAATCACGCCCACCATAATTTCATTCCTCGACCAAAGCCAGATTGCAACGATAGCCGTGCCAATTACAAGAAGCATACTTAGAAGATGGTTTACAATTTCAATCCAAGTTGTTAATTGCATTTGCTTATTAACACTACCTAAAAACTCTTTCATAGCCACCTTTGCGAAATTGGCTTCACGTCCCGCATGGGAAAAAAGCTTGATTGTGCTTATATTGGTATAAGCATCAGTAATTCTCCCAGTCATTAAAGATCGCGCATCAGCTTGATTTCTTGATAGCTCACTTAAGCGTGGCACAAAATAAATTACAGCTAAAATATAGAAGATTACCCATCCAATAAAGGGAAGCATCATCAAATAACTAAATTTTCCAACAACCAAAATCATGGTGAGAAAATAAATAATGACATAGATTAATATGTCAGCCAAAATAAACCATAAGTCTCTGACTGCAAGAGCAGTTTGCATAACTTTTGCAGCTACTCTTCCAGCAAATTCATTAGAATAAAAATTCATACTTTGGTTAAGAAGTAAACGATGAAAATTCCAGCGCATGCGCATTGGAAATGCACCAGCAAGCGATTGATGCTTAATTAATGTTTGAAATAAAATAAGAATCGTACTTAGAAGCAAAATAAGAGCAGCTGAGGCTAACATAGAAAAATGTCGCGTCCAAAAATCACTTGGGCTTGCATGATTTAATAAATCAATAAGTGATCCCATATATGCAAATAAAACAGCTTCAAAACTTCCTATTACTGCGGTTAAAAGGGCCATGCACAGGATTAACAATCTAAGACTTTTTGTACAAGACCAAATAAATGGAAGTAGGGTCTTTGGAGGTGTAACTAAAAAATCTTCAGGGAATGGATTAAGGAGCTTTTCAAAATACTTAAACATGGAGGAGCCTATTTAGACTCTATTAAACAAATAGCTTGGGCTGCAATACCCTCACCTCTTCCTGTAAATCCCAAAGCCTCAGTAGTAGTAGCTTTAATATTCACTCTATCTATATCAATATTGCAATCTAGAGCAATATTCTTTTTAATTTGATCTATGTAAGGCATTAATTTTGGTAACTCACAAATCACAGTAGCATCAATATTTATAATGGAATATTTTTTTTGTCTAAGAAGCACAATAACTTTTTTTAAAATTTCTCTTGAATCAATATCTTTATTAGTCGCATCTGTGTTTGGAAAATACTTACCTATATCTCCTATCCCAGCAGCACCAAGTATTGCATCAGATATAGCATGAAGAAGAACATCAGCATCTGAATGACCAAGCAATCCTCTATTGAATGGGATATCAACACCCCCGATTACACATCTTCTCCCGCTCACCAGTTGATGAACATCAAAACCCTGTCCAACTTTTATCATATTTAATGCCTATTTATCTATTAAGCTCTCAAGAATACTAAGATCTTCTTGGTAGGTGACTTTAAAATTTTTCAAATTACCTTTAATTAATTTAGGCTTCATACCTAAATGCTCAATTGCTTGAGATTCGTCTGTTGGAACTCCATTAAACTGTTCTAAAGCATCACATAGCATTTTATATCTATACATCTGCGGAGTTTGCGCTTGCCATAAGTTATCTCTTAATGGTGAATCAACTACTCTATCTTCCTTATTAGAAATTTTTATAGTATCTACTATGGGGTAGGCAAGTAAGCCCCCTACTGAATCATTTTGTAGGGTATGCATTAAATGTTGAACTTCTTTTTCTTCGATACCTGGACGAGCAGCATCGTGAACCAAAATCCAATCATTTTCACCAACAGAATCTTTAATTACTCCTAATGTATTTAGCACTGTTTTTACCCGAGATTCACCGCCACAATAATGAACATTCACTTTCGCTGAAAAAGAAAGATTAAGCTTTTTCCAGATGTCATCATCTCGATGAAGTGCAATATGAATCGAATTGACTAGGGAAATATTTTCGAAAACCCGGATCACTCTTTCAACAAAAGTTTTTTTATGAATTTTAAGATACTGTTTGGGCTGGCCCAATCCCATTCTGGAGCCTGAGCCTGCTGCTGGAATAATAATATGAAACTTGACCATGGCAAATTTTAACATGGCCTCATAAGATGCTTTTAATAAAGAGAAGATTAATCTTCTGCGTTAGCTGCAATTTTATGAATCGAAATATCAGCCCCATTAAATTCTTCCTCTTGGCTTAATCGAATACCAAAGAAATACTTAATAATGCCATAAACCACATAACCCCCAAGAAGAGCTATACCAACGCCTAATAAAGTACCAATGACTTGAGATATAAAACTAACACCACCCATACCTCCAAGGTAAGTGGATCCAAAAATACCTGCTGCGATACCGCCCCATGCCCCGCAAAGTCCATGTAATGGCCATACACCTAGAACATCATCAATTTTTAAACGATTTTGCGTTATCGTAAAAGCCCATACAAAAAGAATGCCTGCAACTAAGCCTGTAATAAGCGCTCCTATGGGGTGAAAAATGTCTGATCCTGCACAAACAGCTACAAGCCCTGCGAGCGGTCCATTATGAATAAAGCCAGGATCATTTTTACCCATAATGAATGCTGCAATAGTGCCACCTACTAAAGCCATTAAAGAATTAATCGCCACAAGTCCTGAAATTCCATTTGCTGTTTGCGCTGACATCACATTAAAACCAAACCAACCCACAGTTAAAATCCAAGCACCTAAAGCTAGAAAGGGAATATTAGATGGTGGGTAAGCATGAAGTCTCCCGTCTTTGCTATATCTTCCATGTCTTGCTCCAAGTAATAAAACCGCTACTAATGCAATCCAACCTCCCATTGCGTGCACAACTACTGAACCCGCAAAGTCATGAAATTTATATCCAAAATTACCTTCAAGAAAAGATTGAATGCCTAAATGATTATTCCATGCAATTCCTTCAAAAATTGGATACACAAAACCTACCAATACAAAAGTAGCTGCTAACTGGGAATTAAATTTTGCTCTTTCAGCGATACCCCCAGAAATAATTGCAGGAATGGCTGCAGCAAAAGTAAGTAGGAAAAAAAACTTAACGAGCTCATATCCATTTTTAGTGGCTAATGTTTCTGCAGGAGATAAAAAACTAACTCCATAAGCAATGCCGTATCCTATAAAAAAATAGGCAATTGTGGACGCAGAAAAATCGACTAGGATTTTAACTAGGGCATTGACTTGGTTTTTATGACGAACCGTGCCAACTTCTAAAAATGCGAAGCCTGCATGCATAGCAAGCACCATAATCGCCCCCAATAAGACAAATAAAACATCATTTGCACCAATTAAGTTATCCATGAGGAGAACTCCTTCTGTTTATTAATAAATTAGTCTCAATTTTATATAAAAATGAGCCAAAATTTGAGATTATAAATTTTTTATTATAAATTTTACGAGTTATTATATTTTTAACCACTTTTAGTCTTCATTTATCTCTATTTTAGTGAAGACAAATAATAATGCATCAAAATAATCATTGATGTCTCTAAACTACGCTTAAGATATAAACTCTACTTTTTTATTTAAATCCCATGTTGGAATATATCCTTTTTGCTTTAATAGTAACAATCTCTTGGTTTTGGATTGACACAATTTCAAAACGCGAACTCGCTATTCAACTTGGAAAAAATTTATCTAAACAATTTGATCTTCAGTTTTTAGATGAGACAGTTGCCTGTGAAAAAATTACATTGAAACGGAATGGAAAAGGTCAGGTTGTTCTATTGAGATCTTATGAATTTATTGTAAGTAGTTCTAACAATGATCGAATTAAATGCAATCTCTCTATTTTGGGCAAAGATTTATATAGTTGGCATATTCCACCTTATATCAACACTTTTTCATAAATTTACATAAGTTACTTCGCCTCCTATCCGAATGTCGCTCTGCACTATATATCTCTTTTCACTAAAGTCGTTAGTATTTTGATGTCAAACACCAGAATTGAAATTTAATGCAGAGTGCTTAGGACACATTACATCTATTAATTTCGAAAATACCGACATCTCTGCTAATAATAAAAATTATTAATTTTCAAAAGATGAAGTGGGTTTTATCTTAAACGAATCAAATGACTCAATTAAACATTGGAATATTCTTGTCTATATTTTTCATACAAACAGATGGATACAGCAGCTGAAACGTTTAATGATTCAATACCTTTTTTCATAGGTATTTGAATTGAATGTGAACACAAGCATATTGTTTCTGATTGAAGACCGCTCCCCTCATTTCCAAAAATAAAGGCGGCAGGTCCCTTCAGGTCTTCCTTAAAAACCGATTTTCCAGTCAATTCAGTAGCAAAAATTTTTCCTTTAAATGCTTTTGTAATATCGGAGAAACTAGCCTTCTCAATACATGGAAGATAAAAATGAGCTCCTTGCCCACCTCTTAATACTTTTGGCGACCAAAGATCTGCGCAATGACTAGATAAATAAACGAGATCCACACCCGAAGCACGTGCGGATCTCAATATGCTTCCCAAATTGCCAGGATCTTGGATATCCTCTAATAATAAAATACAGTTCTGTTTTTTTGGGATTTCTAAAAGAGGGATGTTGATGGAAGCAAGAATACCCGATGGTGATATTACGGGAGCTATTTCTGAAAAGAGCCCAGCTGGAAATTCTAATACTTGCGTACCTTTATTAAGATAAGATGCGATCTTGTTAACATCACCACCTTCAATTAAAGCGACAGAATCAGGAGAGCCAAATCTTTCAACATAAGACTCAATAAGATGCATCCCATCCAAAATTGTTTGCTGAACTTCGTGACGATAACTAGGGGATTCATTAAGTTTCTTTAAATGTTTAAAATATTGATTCCCCCGAGATAAAATAGTTTGGCACTTCATATTAATCGAATGCTTTCAAAGGAGATATTTTAAAACCTAATTTTCTTAACTGATTTATTAAGCCATCCTGACCAGAAAGATGAGAGGCTCCTACTGCAATAAATAACTGCTTATCAATTGAAAGTGCATTAATTTTTGCAACCATTTTTTTATTCCTCTCATCCATGAGCTGAACTTTAACTTTAGCCCAAAGTACTTTAGTTAATAATTTACTTGTTAATCGCTCATCAGTCTTCCGTACTTGATCTAAATTAGATGAAAGGTAGTCTTTCATGAGCAAATTATAATCAGATATTTTTTCTTTTTCAGTTTTTTTTAAAACCGCTCTAAGCATCATTAATTGTTCATCTAAAGATAAAGAATCCATCGTAGCAAAATGCTCTTGAGATGACTCAATACCTAAGACTTCTTTATCTAGTTCTGCTGCCATTGCCATTAAAAGGTAGTCTTGATTAAATTCTGTGTGAGGTCTTGGAGAATCAAAAATAATAGCTAAAAGCCAAGGCTTCATCCTGATAACATTTTCAAAAAACATCACATGAAACTCTGAGAGCATTCTGACTTGACTTAACTCAAGTTCATTCAAAAAAGGTACTAAAGAATAATCTTTCAAAAAAAGATTTTGTGAATGACCACCAGGTGTAATTTCAACTAAAAGTAGATCAGAGGCATTAAGAGATTTTTTTATGATCGGTAAGAAATTTACTATTTTGTTGTCGTCAGAATGTATGGTGCCAAATAGATAATGTGTCGAACCATTTGGTGCATTCAATTTCCAAAATAATCCTAGCTCTCTGGCATGAACGTTTGAGCTTAAATTTAAGAGTAACATAATTAATATTGAAAAACATTTCATATTTGTAAAATAAATATTCCTTAAAAAAATTATGGGTCAAAAGATAAAAACGGATTTTGGATATATCACTTTTCTTGATAATCATGATCCCTTTCCGAATACTGATCAAGCGCTTAATGAGCCTAATGGTCTTATCGCCATATCGAAAACACTTAAAGCTAAAAAAATTATTGAGGCTTATAAGCAAGGAATCTTTCCTTGGTTTAATAAACAAGAACCTATTTTATGGTGGTCACCTAATCCAAGGCTAGTATTATTTCCCAATGACCTAAGGATTTCTTCATCACTATCTAAAAAAATTAAAAAAAATAATTATCAATTTTTTATAAATAAGAATTTTACAGCTGTCATTAAACATTGTGCTGAGGTAAAAAGGAAGGGTCAAAATGGTACTTGGATTGATGATCGCATTATCAGTGCATATTCAGAATTACACCGACTAAAAATGGCTCACTCTTTTGAAATTTATTTCAATAAAAACCTGGTTGGAGGTCTTTACGGGATTATTATAGATTGCGTTTTCTTTGGTGAATCTATGTTTCATTTTGATGCGAATGCTTCCAAAATAGCATTCGTACAAACTGTCCAGCACCTAAAAAATATTAATATAAAAATGATAGACTGTCAGATGAAAACAGATTATCTTTTAAATTTTGGTGCTAAGGAAATCGCACGTGATAAGTTTCTTCAATTACTCAAGACTTACATTAAAACATGAGCCTTCCTGACAAACTTTCTAGTCATAAGATTCAATTCTATGTTACCACAAGTTATGCATGTGGTTATGTTGAAGGTCGAGCATCTCAATCCTTGGTGGCAACTCCTCATCACCTTATCAGTCAATCTCATTACGATGGCCTCATAAAAAAAGGTTTTCGAAGAAGTGGTAAATTTACATACAAACCATATTGTGAACTCTGTAATGCATGTATTCCTATTCGTATCAATGTTAAAAATTTTGTGTCCTCAAAAAGCTTTAAGCGAATCCTGAAAAATCATAGTTATTTAAAAGCTTCAGTCCTCCCTCTTTCATTTAATGAAAATCATTTTAAGCTTTATTTGGATTATCAAAAAATGAGGCACGATAAAATAAAAACAACCGATGAAGATATCAATCAGTACAGTGAATTTTTACTACAAAGCAATATTGATAGTCGATTAATTCAATTTGAACATCAAGGCCATTTAAAAATGGTAAGTTTTATCGATATAATTAATGATGGAGTTTCTGCAGTTTACACATTTTATGATACTCACGATAAATCTCGGAGTTATGGCACCTATTCCATACTATGGCTTATCAATTGGTGCATTGAAAAAGGATTAGATTATTTTTACTTAGGTTACTGGATTAAAGAAAGTAAAAAAATGAATTATAAAACTCACTTTAAGCCTTTTGAGCTATTCATAAATAAGGAATGGCGATCTTTTAATAGTGAACATGATACAATTCGAATCTTAAATAATATCAAATAAATCAACCATATACAGTGAATAAAATTCTTATTTTTGGTGTCGGTCTTATCGGGGGATCTATTGCACTCTCTTTGAAAAAAACTGGTCTTACGTCTAGTATTATAGGCGTTGGGAGGAACCAAGATAATCTTAATGATGCAATTAAGCTTAAGATTATCGATCATACGAGCCAAGATTTAGACAAAAATATTGCGGAAGCAAATATTATAATTATTGCAACACCGGTCGCCCAAATTCCATCTATACTCAAAATAATTCAACCATATTTATCTTCACATACCATAATTACGGATGTAGGCAGTACAAAAACAGATGTAATTGAATCTGCAAGAGAAATTTTAGGTCAGCAATACTCTCAATTTATTGGTGGGCACCCTATTGCTGGATCTGAAAAACATGGTGCAATGGCAGCCCATAGTGATTTATTTAAGAATAAAAATGTCATTTTAACCCCAGATCAACATTCATCTCTTAGAGCAAAAGAAATGATTACAACGCTTTGGAAAAATGCAGGTGCCAAAGTTTCATATATGTCTCATATTGATCATGACAAAATATTTTCAACAATTAGTCATCTCCCACACCTATTAGCTTTTTCTCTTGTAGACATGATTACGCAGAGATCAAATGCAAATGAGCTTTTACAGTATGCTGCAAGCGGATTTAAAGATTTTACAAGAATTGCAGCTAGTTCTCCTGAGATGTGGAAAGATATCATTTTCGCAAATAAAAAATTCATCCTTGAAGATATTAAATATTTTGAGAATCAAATGGAATTAATTAATGACGCGATTAAGCATGAAGATGAAAAAAAGATTTTAGCATTATTTAAAAACGCGAGCAAAACTCGTAACGAATGGTCTCAATAATTTAAGCGCATGACAATCCAAAAGAAATTAAAAGCTGTTCTATCTATTTCTGGTCAAGTTACCCTCCCTGGATCTAAAAGTATAACAAATCGTATTCTTCTCTTATCTGCAATTGCAAAGGGCACAACAACTATAAAACATGCACTTGTATCTGATGATACTTATCACATGATCGAGGCGTTAAAAAAACTTCAAGTAAATCTTGAGCAAAAAGATAATGGCGATATTCTCATTCAAGGCACACAGGGTCATTTTAAAAATAAATCATCCGAAATTTTTTTAGGTAATGCAGGTACTGCATTTAGGCCGCTTACTGCAGTACTTTCTTTTAATCGTGGTAATTACATATTAAGTGGTGTGCATCGAATGCAAGAGCGTCCAATTAAAGATCTCGTTGATACGCTTTTACAATTAAATGCAGATATAAGCTATCTTAATCAAGAAGGTTATCCCCCTCTAAAAATATCTCCTTCTGAAATCATTATTAATGGTCCCATAAAAATTAGAGGTGATATTTCAAGTCAATTCTTAACAGCTCTTTTGATGGCGATTCCAATTACAAAAAGAGAAGTATCTATCGAAATCATAGGTGATTTAATTTCAAAACCCTATATCGATATCACGATAAATCTCATGGCGCGATTTGGCGTATTTGTAAAAAAATTAGACTGGCAGCATTTTGTCATTCCCAATTCGAGTACGTACTTAAGTCCGGGGGAAATATTTGTTGAAGGTGATGCTTCTTCAGCTTCCTACTTTTTGGCTGCAGGTGCGCTTGCTGGAGATATCGAAGTTAATGGTATTGGGAAAAATAGTATTCAAGGCGATTTGAAATTTGCTGAGATCCTTACCCTTATGGGCGCTAAAATTAATATTCTTGAAGCATCAATTAAAGTTGCAAAAGTTGAAACACTTCAGGCAATCAATCTTGATTGCAATCACATTCCAGATTCTTCAATGACACTTGCGGTCTTGGCTTTATTTGCAAAAGGTACTTCTAAACTTTATAACATTGCAAGTTGGCGGGTTAAAGAAACTGATCGCATTAAAGCTATGGCAACTGAACTCAGAAAATTAGGTGCAACTATAATTGAAGGTGAAGATTTTATTGAAATTACCCCTCCTCTTCATGTCAAAGCGCATGCACAGATAGATACTTACGACGACCACAGAATGGCCATGTGTTTTTCATTGGTGAGTCTTAAAAATATACCAATCACAATTAATAATCCGGCATGCGTAAATAAAACATTTCCCACTTACTTTGAAGTTCTAGAAAGTATAGTGAGGTCATAAATGACATCTCATATTCCTATAATTGCTATTGATGGCCCTTCAGCTTCTGGGAAAGGCACAGTGGCAAAGCTTATTGCGAAGAAACTTGGCTTTCACTATCTAGATTCGGGATCGATCTACCGTACGATTGGCTATGCAGCCCATATGCAAAATATACCCCTCAATAATGAAGCTTTGTTACTGAAAGTCCTTGAAAATATTGACTTAAGCTTCAAAAATGATCAAATTTTACTCGACAGTAAAGATATTTCTGAAGCCATACGCACTGAAAAATCTGGTCAGGGAGCCTCAGAAGTTGCTGTTCACAAAGCGCTTAGAGAAGCAATTCTTGGATTTCAGAGAAATTTTGAAAAAAGCCCTGGATTAGTTGCTGAGGGAAGAGATATGACCTCGGTTGTTTTCCCGCATGCTGAAATCAAAATATTCTTAACTGCAAGCGTTCAAATTAGAGCTGAAAGAAGATATAAACAGTTGATCTCAAAAGGAAACCCTGTTAATATCCATTCAGTTTTAAACGAAATTGTGTTAAGAGATAAGCGGGATTTACAAAGAGCATTGTCCCCTCTCTTAAAAACCAAAGACGCTATAGAAATAGATACAGACAAATTAAGCATATCTGATGCCGTTGATAATATCGCCCATCTCTTCAGTTTAAGGTATCAAACGTCTTGAAAAAATTAGGTGTTATAGATTCCAAAGATCTATTTCTTACTTTAACATCCCTATCGCTAGGTAGGACTTTATAGGTAATATTTAATGGTAACGACAGCAAAAAATACAGAATCAAAATCCACAGAAAGTTTCGCAGCTCTATTTGAAGAGAGCATGGCGCTGAAAGAAATGCGTTCAGGCGAAGTTATCACAGCCGAGGTTATAACTATTGACAATGATTTTGTAATTGTAAATGCAGGACTTAAATCAGAAAGCGTTATTAAAGCAGAAGAGTTCCTTGATGACCAAGGTGAACTTGACGTTAAAGTAGGTGACTTTGTTAAAGTTGCAATTGAAAAACTAGAAGATGGCTTTGGTTCAACGATTCTATCCAGAGAAAAAGCAAAAAAAATGCAAGCATGGCTTGATCTCGAAGATGCAATGAATGAAGGAAAGGTAGTTAAAGGTTTTGTAAGTAGTCGTGTTAAAGGTGGCTTAAGAGTTTCTGTAAACGGAATCACAGCATTTTTACCAGGCTCACTCGTAGATGTGCGGCCTGTTAAAGATACTGCACCATTTGAAAATAAAGAATGGGATCTTAAAGTTATCAAAATTGACAAGAAAAGAAACAACGTGGTTGTTTCGCGAAAAGCAGTTATGGAACAATCTTCAGGTGCGGATAGAGATACAGTGATTAGCACGCTTACTGAAGGTGCAACTGTTAAAGGTATTATTAAAAATATTACTGATTACGGTGCATTCGTGGACTTGGGCGGTATTGACGGGTTACTTCACATTACTGATTTGGCATGGAGACGAGTAAAGCATCCATCTGAAATATTAAATATTGGTGATGAAGTTGAAGCTAAAGTACTTAAATTTGATCAAGAAAAAAATCGTGTTTCATTAGGCTTAAAACAACTCGATGATGATCCTTGGAAGGGTTTATCAAGGAGATATCCTTTAAGTACACGTCTATTCGGTAAAGTATCTAATTTAACTGACTATGGTGCATTCATTGAAATTGAAGCGGGTATTGAGGGTTTAGTTCACGTTTCTGAAATGGACTGGACAAATAAAAATATCCATCCAGGAAAAATTGCACAACTCGGTGACAAAGTTGAAGTCATGATTCTTGAAATTGATGAAGACAGAAGAAGACTTTCATTAGGAATGAAGCAATGTAAATCAAATCCATGGGCTGAATTCTCTGAATCACATAAAAAAGGTGATAAAATCAAAGGCCCAATTAAATCAATTACTGACTTTGGTATTTTTATCGGTCTTAATGGCGGCATAGATGGCCTTATCCACTTATCTGATATCTCTTGGGATAAAACAGGAGAAGAGGTTGTTAGAAATTTTAAAAAGGGTGACGAACTCGAAGCGATTATCATAGCAATCGATGTTGACAAGGAAAGAATTTCTCTTGGCCTTAAACAATTATCAGGCGATAACTTTACAGGCTTCACAAAAGCAAACGATAAAGGCAGCTTTGTAAAAGGTACAGTTAAATCAGCGGATACTTCTGGTGTCCTAGTAATTTTAGCTGATCAAGTTGAAGGCACTGTTGATATTAATGAAGTTAGCGAAGATAAAATTGATGATGCCTCAAATGTAGTGAAAGTAGGTGATGAAATTGAAGTTAAAATACTAAGTCTCGACGCGAAAGAGAGAACAATTCAACTTTCACTCAAATCTAAAAAAACAGCTAAACCAAAAGTAGCTAAGAAAAAAATAGAGGTTGAAGATGGGACTGATAATGCTGGCACAACGAACCTTGGTGCATTATTGAAGGCAAAATTAGATAGTAAAAAATAATTAATCTTATGACCAAGTCTAAATTAATCAATCTGCTTGCTAACCGTTTCTCTCAGCTAATATTCAAAGATGCTGAGTTATCCGTCAAAACGATTCTTGATGCAATGGGCGATACACTCTCTAAAGGAAAAAGAATTGAAATCAGAGGGTTTGGTAGTTTCAGTTTAAATTATCGACCTCCTCGTATAGGTAGAAACCCTAAGACAGGTTCAAAAGTAGAAGTCCCTGAGAAATATGTTCCTCATTTTAAAGCAGGTAAAGAACTTAGAGATCGTGTTGATAAATGAAACGCGATGTCGTCTGAAAGCATATCTTATTTCTAGGATATGCTTTTTTTTGATCTATCAATTAATGGATATACAATAAATCAATTATGATTCAATTTGAATATTGGTGGCTCCTTGGTATTCCTTTTTTCTTTGCCTTAGGCTGGATTGCAGCTCGAGTTGATATTAAACAACTCATAAAAGAATCTACAAGTCTTCCAGCATCCTATTTTAAAGGCGTTAATTATCTTATTACTAATCAATATGAAAAAGCAGTAAGTGCATTTATTGATGCAGTCCGTATTAATAATGAATCAATTGAACTCCATTTCGCTTTAGGCAGCATTTTAAGACGCACAGGTCATATCGATCGTGCAATCAATATGCACTTAGACTTATTAGAAAATCGCGACCTTAATCCCTCACAAAAAGAATCTGTGAGAGCAGAATTAGCTCAAGATTATCTTAAAGCTGGCTTATTTGATCGCGCTGAAGAATTATTCCTAAAACTAGAGTCTGGAAAATATAAACAATATGCGTCAAATGCATTACTTGAAATTTACGTAAAAGAACGTCAATGGCAAAATGCAATTTCAATGGCTACAAAGTTAGAAAAAGAATCTGGTGTTTCATTTAGATTAGAAATTAGTCATTATTTTTGTGAAATTGCCCTTGATGCCATTTTAGATAAGGACAACAAATCAGCAATTAAGTATCTTAATGATGCTCTTAATGCTCGTAAGAAGTGTGTCCGTGCAAATATATTACTTGGCGATTTGTATGTTGAAGATAATGATCATAATAAAGCAATTAATCAGTGGAAAAAAATTGAATTTCAAGATCCTGAATCTCTTGGTCTTGTAGCAGTAAAAATACTTAACTCATTTGAAAAGCTTAAAAAATCTGAAGAAGGTTTATCACTTCTTAATCTTTATTTTGAAAATTACAAATTAAGATCACTGCTTAATGTCATTTATGAAGCTACACTAAAATTAGAAGGCTCTGAAAAGGCAGAAGAACTTGCGCGCAAAGAGCTTATAAGAAAACCAAGCCTTCAAGCATTGGATCAACTATTTCAAGCTCGGACTTTAAGTAGCAAGCAAAAAGAACAAGATATTCAACTTATTCAACAAACCGTTCGAAATGCTATTGGGAATCGACGATTATTTAAATGTAATAGCTGCGGCTTTAAAGCAAAACAACACTATTGGCAATGCCCTGCATGCAATGCTTGGGAGTCTCTCCCTTCAGAGCCAACTGAGATTAATGAAATTAGTTAGTGACAGCAATGCATAAGGTAACCGTAGCACTTGATTATGCAAATCTTTCAAATGCAAAACTATTGGTATCTCAACTTAATCCTCAATATTGTAATTTAAAGATTGGTAAGGAGTTATTTACAGCGACAGGGCCTGCTCTCATTGAATACTTTCATAGTTTAAATTTTAAAGTATTCCTAGATCTTAAATTTCATGATATTCCTTCTACTGTAAAAAAAGCTTGTGAGGCTGCAAGTCAGTTAGGTATATGGATGCTTAATGTTCATGCTTCTGGAGGAAAAAGCATGATGGAAGCTGCTTTAGAAGGTGTAAATAAATCTAAACAATCTCCCCTCCTGATTGCAGTAACAGTGTTAACAAGTATGAATCAAAAAAGTTTAAACGAAATTGGGGTATCTAGAGATTTAGAAGATCAAATATTATATCTTGCTAAATTAACTGAAGAAAGCGGACTTCACGGCATTGTTTGCTCTCCCAAAGATTTGTACTTTCTTAAAAATCACTTTAGCCCATCATTTTTATTTGTAACACCAGGCATAAGAATGAAAGACAATATCGCAAATGATCAAATAAGAACCATGACTCCACTAGAAGCTGTTCAAGCTGGCTCCAGTCATTTAGTGATCGGAAGACCGATTACTCAATCAAAAGAACCTTCCAAAACTCTAGAAAAAATTTACTTCGAAATTAATCAAGCTTAATTATTTAATGCGCATACCAGGTTTAGCTCCTTGATCTGGATAGAGAATAAATGGTCCTTCAGATTCATCATTTGCAGCAAGAACCATTCCTTCAGATAAACCAAATTTCATCTGCCTAGGCTTTAAATTTGCAACCAAAACAGTTAATTTTCCAACAAGCTGATCAGGATTATATTTAGATTTAATGCCAGCAAAAACTTGTCTTGATTTTCCGTCGTTAAGATCTAGGAGCAATCTAAGAAGATTATCAGCCCCCTCTACAAAAGAAGCCTCTTTAATAAGTGCGACTCTTAAATCAATCTTCATAAAATCATCAATCGAAATAGTAGATTGATTATCATCCAACTTTTTTGAAGGCTCAATATTTTTGTCTAATACTTCTTTGCTTGATTCAATCATCATATCGATATCCTTCTTTTCAACTCTGGTTAATAAGTGCTGGTAAATATTGACTGTTATATCTTTTTTATCAATATCTTTAAATGACTTAAATTCCTTCTCATTAAAAAATTTCGCAATTTCTGAAGTAAGTTTAGGCAAAACAGGTGTTAAATATATCGAAAGTGTTCTAAAAGCTTCAAGACTTCGACTGCATATCACATGTAAATCTGAACCCATTTTATGCTGAAATTCATCTTTTGCAAGCATCCAAGGGGCTTTCGTATTTACATACTCATTTGTAATATCTGCTAAATGCATAATTTCTCGAATTGCACGGCCATATTCTCTTGATTCGAACAAGGTCTTAATTTGATTATCCAAGTTTTTACATTTCTGTGTTATAGAAATATGCTCTTGATGTGTTCTTGAATCATCAAGAAAAAGTTTACCTTCAAAATACTTATGAATAAATCCTGACGTTCGGCTTGCTATATTAATAAATTTACCTACAAGATCGCTATTTACTCGAGATAAGAAGTCATCCAAATTCAGATCAATGTCTTCCATTGTGCTATTTAATTTAGCTGCGTAATAATATCTAAGATAATCTGGATTTTTAATATAATCTAAGTAACTTCTGGCAGTTATAAAAGTGCCACGAGATTTAGACATTTTCTCTGTATTCACTGTAAGAAAGCCATGCGCAAAAATCTTTGTAGGTTTTCTAAAACCTGAATATTCAAGAGTCGCAGGCCAAAATAATGCGTGAAAATAAAGAATATCTTTTCCAATAAAGTGATAGAGCTCTGTTTTAGAATCTGCATTCCAAAACTCCTCGAAATTTATTTTTTTATCTTTACAAAGTTTTTTAAAGCTCGCCATGTAACCAATGGGCGCATCAAGCCATACATAGAAATATTTACCTGGTGCATCTGGAATTTCAAAACCAAAATAAGGTGTATCTCTTGAGATATCCCAGTCAGATAAGCCAGATTTAAACCACTCTTTCATTTTATTAGCTGCTTCTTGTTGAAGCACTCCAGATGAAGTCCAGTCTGCTAGAAATGATTCACACTTTGAAAGTTTAAAAAAGTAATGCTCTGTCTTTTTTTTAATAGGAATAGAACCTGATAATGAAGATGTAGGATTAATTAATTCTGTTGGTGTATATGTTGCTCCACAAATTTCACATGAATCACCATATTGCTCTTTAGCATGACACTTGGGGCACTCACCTTTAATAAAACGATCAGGTAAAAAAATTTCTTTTACTGGATCGTAAAATTGTTCTATCATTTTTGAATAAATCTTTTTATTCTGTTTTAGTTTTTTATAAACAGTCTGAGAGAGCTCAAGATTTTCTGGGGAATTTGTAGAATAAAAATTATCAAAATTTACAAAGAAATCATAAAAATCTTTTGAGTGTTCTATATGTACTTTTTTTATAAGGGTTTCAGGGCTAATGCCCTCTTTTTCTGCCTTAAGCATAATAGGCGTTCCATGTGTGTCATCAGCACAAACATAATAAACTTCATGGCCTTGCATTTTTTGAAACCTAACCCAAATATCAGTTTGTATGTATTCCACTAAATGGCCCAAATGAATGCTTCCATTTGCATACGGCAAGGCTGAAGTAACTATGATCTTTCGCATGAATTCAGAAACTTTATTAATTTGAGTAAGTCACTATTCTATCAAATGACGCCTCAACTAAGATAGGTTAAAATTAGCACTCATGGCTTACTCTGAAGAACAAATAAAGAATTTATTGAGGGATGTTGTTGATCCAAATTCAAACGATAACCTCGTTAACGATAAATCTATCAAGAGCATTTCAATTAAAGATAACGATATTGATATCAAAGTCTTACTTGGCTACCCTGCCAAAAGCCAAGCAGATGACATCAAGAATTTGATTTCCGCTCACATAAAAAAAATATTCCCCAAAATTAATTTAAATATTGAGATTGATTTTAAAATTACCTCTCATGTCGCTCAAAAAGGGATAGCGCTTATTCCTGGAGTTAAGAATATTATTGCTGTTGCCTCTGGTAAAGGTGGTGTGGGAAAATCTACAACTGCAGTCAATCTTGCGTTAGCCTTATCGGCTGAAGGTGCTCGCGTAGGCATTTTAGATGCTGATATTTATGGTCCAAGCCAACCCCAAATGTTAGGTATTTATAATAAACCTGAAAGTAAAGATGGAAAGTCTATGGAGCCTATTTTGGCTCACAATATCCAAGCCATGTCGATTGGCTTTCTTGTAGATACAGAAACGCCCATGGTATGGCGAGGCCCGATGGTTACTAGTACACTAGAGCAGCTCTTAAAAGAAACAAGGTGGGATAATCTCGACTACCTTATTGTTGATCTCCCCCCTGGAACTGGCGATATTCAACTTACCTTATCTCAAAAAGTGCCTGTCACAGGCGTCATTATCGTCACAACGCCCCAGGATATTGCCCTTCTTGATGCTAGACGCGGATTAAAAATGTTTGAAAAAGTAAATATTCCAATTATTGGTATTGTAGAAAATATGGCTATACACGCGTGTTCAAAATGTGGAAACGAAGAACATATATTTGGATCAGGTGGCGCTGAAAAAATGTGCCAAGATTATGACATAGCTCTTTTAGGAAGCTTACCATTAGATATTAAGATAAGAGAACAGGCTGATAATGGCAACCCAACAGTGGTAGCAGAGCCTGAGAGTAGCGCTGCAAAGACTTATAAAAAAATTGCTCGTCTAACAGCAATTAAGGTATCTAAACTTTCTCAAGATTACAGTAATAAATTCCCAAATATTGTGATTCAAAAAACTTAACTTACGTTAAAACAAAAAACATCTATGCCGTTGTTACAAGTGACTATACTTGCAGGTATTGCATCCCCAGCTTTCCATCGATTTATCGCAGTTTGTTTCTCTTTACCACTCACTAAGAAAAGTACAGATTTAGATCGACTTAAACGCGCAGGCGACATTGATATTCTTAAGAGTGGAGGCTTGGGTGCATTATAGACCGCTAAAGTATCTAAATTGTTATCCCAACTATGCCCAGGAAATAAGCTTGCTATATGAGCGTCTTCCCCAAGTCCTAAAACAACTAAATCAAAATCACCTACTTGGCTAAGAGTTTTATTATATAAATGAGCGCCCTCGGCAGGGCCTAGTTCAGAGGGGATCACATGAATGTTTTGCATCGGAACATCAACATGATTTAGCCATGCCTCAAATGCCAAGGTACTATTTCGATCTCGATGGCTTGGATCTAAACAACGCTCATCACTAAAATAGATCTGCCAGTTTTGCCAATCTGCTTTGATATTTTTAAGAAGAGTATAGACGTTTTTAGGTGTTAATCCTCCCGCTAATACTAGATAGAATTTTCCTCGCGCTTTGATTGAAGACTCAGCTAAAGAAATTATTTTCTTAACAGCAGCTTGATCCAGAGAAGGCTGACTTTCAAATAACTGCCATTTAATTTGTTTCAAATTCATTTCAATCTTTCAGAAATAAGGTGGATTTTATATCGAAATCAATTCCTTGGAGGAGATTACGTTTGATATAATTTGACTTATATGGCACTTTAAACTAATTTGCTTTATTCCAAAAGATTAAGCAATGATAAATCTTTCATAAAAAGGTTAAAAAAATGAAATTAGCAATGATTGGTCTCGGAAAAATGGGTGGCAATATGGCTGCTCGTCTCGTTCAAAAAGGTATCTCTGTTGTAGGTTTTGACCGAAGCGCAGAGCTTGTAAAGACGCTTGAAGAAAAAGTAAAAATTATTGGTGCAAGCTCAGTTTCAGATGCTATTGCAAAATTAGATAGTCAAAAAATAGTATGGCTTATGGTACCAGCAGGTAATCCAACTGAAGAACAAATTAAAGAACTCACTCCGTTGCTCAATAAAGGTGACATTATTATTGATGGTGGTAATTCAAACTACAAAGACTCTCAACGTATTGGTATATTCCTCGAAGAAAAAGGTATTGATTTTATGGATTGTGGAGTTTCTGGCGGGGTGTGGGGTTTGGCAAACGGCTATTGCCTAATGGTAGGTGCAAAAGAAGAAGTTGCAGATATAATGAAACCTATTCTCCAAGCATTAGCGCACAAAGATCGTGGCTGGGCTCACGTAGGGCCTGTGGGCTCAGGTCACTTTACTAAAATGATTCACAATGGAATTGAATATGGCATGATGGAATCTTTTGCTGAGGGGCTTGAACTCCTCAAAGGCAAGAGTGAATTTAAACTTGATTTGGCACAAATTACGGAATTGTGGAAACATGGCTCAGTTGTCAGAAGTTGGTTATTAGATTTAACAGCTGACGCGCTTAAAGAAGATCAGGCGCTTGATGAAATTGCCCCTTATGTAGCTGACTCAGGAGAAGGAAGATGGACTGTTGTTGAATCAATTGAACAAGGCATACCAACACCAGTACTAACACTTGCATTACAAGTAAGATTCAGAAGCCAAGAAAAACAAGGTTATGGCTATAAATTATTATCAGTAATGCGTAATGCATTTGGTGGGCACGCAGTAAAAAAATCTAAATAACTTTTAATACCCTTAAAAAATCTATGACAAAAATTGATGATTGTACCTTGGTCATTTTTGGTGCAAGCGGAAATCTTTCAAGAATAAAGCTTATTCCAAGTCTTTTTCGACTCGACTCTCTCGGAAGGCTCCCTGAAAGAATGAAAATTCTCTCAGTGGGAAGATCTGAAGTTGAAGAGTCACTATGGCAAGATGACATCAAGTCCATGCTTGATAATAAATTTAAAAAAAAATTCGATCCAAAAGTATTTGATCGTTTTATACATAGAAATTTTTATCATGCAAATTTACCTGATGATACGCATGCCTTTGAAAGACTCAGAGTAAGACTATCTGACATCTCAACTTTCCCACAAAATTTAGCTTTCTTTTTATCTCTCCGACCATCTGACTTTGCCTCGATTGTTGATTTACTTGCAAACGCAGGCTTATTGGATGAAAGTAAAGCTTGGCGTCGTGTTGTAATCGAAAAACCATTTGGTACTGACTTAGAAACAGCCCAAGCACTTCAAAAATCAATAACTAAACATTTAAAAGAAACCCAAATTTATCGTATAGACCATTATCTTGGTAAATCAGCATTACAAAACATTTTACTTACACGCTTTGCTAATCATGTATTTGATCCTCTTTGGAATCATAATCATATCGATCATATTCAAATTACTAATAACGAAACACTTGGGGTAGGAGAAAGGACAAAATTTTATGATGCAACAGGTGCTTTAAGAGACATGATTCAAAGCCATCTTATGCAAATGCTTGCATTAACTACGATGGAAATGCCCGAAAAATTTAGTCCTGAAAATATTCGTACTGAAAAGATTAAAGTACTCGAATCCATTAAACCTATTCCTATTCATGCACTAAAGAATCATGCTTTCAAAGCGCAATATGGTCGAGGTAAAATTAACGGCGAGGAAGTAAAAGGCTACCTAGAAGAATTAGAAGATCCCAAAAGTGTCGTCGAAACTTATGCAGCAATTAAGTTATACATCAATACCCCAAGATGGAAAGGAGTACCTATTTATGTCAGAACAGCAAAACGTCTTCATGCATCCAATACTGCTATTGCTATTAAATTTAAAAAAGCACCTCTTTCGCTTCCTGAACAAGATGATAATTGGCTAGTTATTAGTATTCAGCCTAATGAATTCACACGCTTTGAAATTCAAACAAAAATTCCAGGGCTTGATACCAAAGTTAGATCAGTTCCTATGGACGCGCCAAGTAGAATTACAGGCGATGAAAGTATAGATGCTTATGAGTCACTTCTCCTTAATCTTATGCAAGGTGATCAATCTCTCTATCTCCATATCAACGAAGTTGAGGCCTCATGGAGACTCCTTGATCCTATAATTAAAGCTTGGAATGAAGATAAAAGTCCAGTCTTTACCTACCCCTCAGGAAGTTCTGATCCTGTTGAAACAAAAGTCATATTTGATAAACCTGAACAATTTTGGCGTCATAGTATTGAAATCAATGATAATAAGCTCTAAAGTAATGAAAATTTAAAAATTATTAGAAATCCCGTAGCCTAAAGATTGTGCAAACGGGATTTTTCTTTTCTAAGACAAGAAAATTATGACTATAAAATCAGATAAATGGATAAGAAAGATGGCTGAAGAGCATGGCATGATTATGCCATTTGAGCCAAAACTTATTCGTGAAAAAGATAATCAAAAGATTGTTTCTTATGGCACATCTAGTTATGGATATGATATTCGCTGCGCTAATGAATTTAAAGTATTTACCAATATCAATAGCACGATTGTAGATCCTAAAAAATTTGACCCAAATTCATTCGTTGAATTTAATGCTGATTATTGCATTATTCCGCCCAACTCATTTGCTCTCGCACGCACTGTTGAATATTTTAGAATACCTAGAAGTATTCTCACGATCTGTGTAGGCAAATCAACATATGCGCGATGTGGAATTATTGTCAACGTAACACCTTTTGAACCCGAATGGGAAGGTTATGTGACTCTAGAATTTAGCAATACAACTCCCCTTCCAGCAAAGATTTATGCAGGTGAAGGTTGCGCGCAAGTGCTCTTCTTTGAATCCGATGACATATGCGAAACTTCCTACAAAGATCGTGGTGGAAAATACCAGGGTCAAGTAGGTGTAACATTACCTAAAATATAAAGGGTTAATATGAAATTTAACTTTCCCATAGTCATTATCGATGAAGACTTTAAATCAGAAAATTCTTCAGGTCTTGGTATCAGAGTTTTAGCAAAAGCAATTGAGCAAGAAAATTTCGAAGTGCTCGGTGTTACTAGCTATGGAGACTTAACTTCGTTTGCCCAACAACAAAGTCGAGCTTCTGCCTTTATACTTTCTATTGACGATGAAGAGTTCACTGAAGAAAATCAAACTGCGTTTCGGCAATTAAAAAGTTTTGTAGATGAAATTAGATTTCGTAATGAAGAAATTCCAATATTTCTGCACGGTGAAACAAGAACAAGCCGTCACATTCCAAATGAGATTTTAAGAGAGTTGAATGGCTTTATTCATATGCACGAGGATACTCCAGAATTTGTGGCGCGTTATATTGTTCGAGAAGCAAGGACTTATTTGGATAGTTTACCCCCACCCTTTTTTAAAGCCCTAACCCATTATGCAGGTGATGGTTCTTATTCATGGCATTGTCCAGGGCACTCAGGTGGTGTTGCTTTTCTAAAATCTCCTGTTGGTCAAATGTTTCACCAATTCTTTGGTGAAAATATGCTGCGCGCTGATGTATGTAATGCAGTAGATGAGTTAGGTCAGCTACTCGATCATACAGGTCCAGTAGGAGCTTCAGAAAGAAATGCAGCACGTATCTATAACTGTGATCATCTCTACTTTGTCACAAATGGTACGTCAACATCTAATAAGATGGTTTGGCACTCAACAGTTGCTCCAGGCGATATTGTGATCGTAGATCGTAATTGTCATAAATCTGTATTACATTCAATAATTATGACTGGTGCTATTCCAATCTTTCTAATGCCAACTCGAAATCATTTTGGCATTATTGGTCCTATACCAAAAAAAGAATTCGAATGGAAAAATATTCATGATCAAATTCAAAAAAATCCATTCATTACCAACAAAAAAGATAAGCCCCGAGTATTAACTATTACACAGTCAACTTATGACGGTATTTTATATAATGTGGAAGAAATTAAAGAAATGTTAGATGGAAAAATTGATTCTCTTCATTTTGATGAAGCATGGTTGCCTCATGCAACATTCCACGATTTTTATGGTGACTACCATGCAATTGGTGCAGACCGCCCCCGCTGCAAAGATAGTTTAGTCTTTTCAACACAATCTACACACAAACTATTAGCAGGCCTTAGCCAAGCATCCCAAATTCTTGTCCAAGATGCAGAAAAAATTAAACTTGATAGAGAAGTTTTCAACGAATCATTCCTGATGCATAGCTCCACTAGTCCGCAATATTCAATCATTGCTAGTTGTGATGTAGCTGCTGCAATGATGGAAGAGCCTGGCGGTAAAGCACTTGTGGAAGAATCTCTTATGGAAGCGCTAGACTTTAGACGTGCTATGCGAAAAGTTGATATTGAATGGGGAGCTGACTGGTGGTTCAAAGTCTGGGGTCCAAATGATTTATCAGATGAAGGTCTTGAGGATAGAGATGCCTGGATGTTAAATGCGAATGATCATTGGCATGGATTTGGTGATCTTGCTGATGGATTTAACATGCTAGATCCCATCAAAGCCACAATTATTACACCTGGACTTAATGTTGATGGAGAGTTTTCTGAGGAATTTGGTATACCTGCGTCTATTGTTACAAAATATTTATCCGAACACGGTGTCATTGTAGAAAAAACAGGTTTATATTCATTCTTTATTATGTTTACGATTGGTATTACCAAAGGGCGCTGGAATACCCTTGTGGCAGCTCTTCAGCAATTTAAAGATGATTATGATAAGAACCAGCCTTTATGGAAAGTCCTACCTGAGTTCATTCAAAAACAACCAAACTATGAACGTGTTGGACTGAAGGATCTATGTACTCAAATTCACGAAATTTATAAAAAGCATGATATTGCAAAACTTACAACAGAAATGTATCTCTCGGATATGGTACCTGCAATGAAACCTGCAGAAGCATTTGCAAAAATGGCTCATAAAGAAATCGAGCGTGTTCCAATTGATGATCTAGAGGATAGAATTACTGCAGTTCTCCTCACTCCCTACCCACCCGGTATTCCTCTTTTAATTCCTGGGGAACGCTTTAATAAAATTATTGTAGATTACTTAAGATTTGCTCGTGACTTTAATGAGGAATTTCCTGGATTTGAAACAGATAATCATGGATTAGTTAAACAAAAAATTAATGGTAAATCATATTACTATGTAGATTGCGTATCTACGTAATATTTTTTTTGTAATTTACGAAAGAAAACTTCAGCCCATTACTTGCAGTATGATCTTCCCTAGAAGATTCTATCCAAATTGCTTTATTAATTTCTGGAAAAAAAGTGTCTCCCGAATAGCTTTTCTTAATTTCAGTAATATACAAATAGTCAACAAAGCTTAAAGCTTGTTCATATATATTTGCACCTCCAATAATAAAAATTTCACTATCATTTTTTGAAATAGAAAAAGCATCTTCAATACTATGAACAACTTCAGTACCATCATATGAGTTTTTAATATTTCGACTAATTACAATATTTCTTCTATTCGGAAGAGGTCGACCGATAGACTCATACGTCTTTCGACCCATAATGATAGTGTGGCCTGTCGTCAAAAATTTAAAATGATTTAGATCTTCACTTAAATGCCACGGCAAAGAATTATAAGCACCAATGACCCTGTTAGAACTCATCGCAACTATTATGGATAACTTAGACACCTTACTAGACTGCTACAGGCGCTTTAATTGCGGGATCAGGATCGTAATTTTCTAAGACGAAATCCTCGAACTTAAAATCAAAAATACTTTTAATATCAGGGTTAATTTTCATATAAGGTAATTTTTTAGGTACTCTTAATAATTGTTCATTGACTTGTTTTATGTGGTTAGAGTAAATATGAGCATCACCTAATGTGTGAATAAAATCACCAAGCTCTAATGAACATACTTGCGCTACCATCATTGTAAGAAGCGAGTAAGACGCAATATTAAAAGGTACACCCAAGAAGATATCTGCGCTTCTTTGGTAGAGTTGACAAGATAACTTTCCTCTTGAGACATAAAATTGAAAAAAAGCATGACAAGGTGGTAACTTCATTTTAGGAATTTCTGAAACATTCCATGCAGATACAATAAGTCTTCTTGAGTCTGGCTTCTTTTTAATTGATTCAATTAAATCTGTAATTTGATCAATATGTTTCCCGTCAGCAGATGGCCAGCTTCTCCATTGATAGCCGTATACAGGCCCTAAGTTACCATTTTCATCTGCCCACTCATTCCAAATACTTACACCATTATCTTTTAAGTACTTAATATTTGTACTGCCACTTAAAAACCATAAAAGCTCATGAATAATTGACTTAAAATGTACTTTTTTGGTTGTAAGTAAAGGAAACCCTTCTGATAAGTCAAAACGCATTTGGTAACCAAATACAGAAATTGTTCCTATGCCTGTTCTATCATGTTTGATATCACCAAATTTTTTGACATGATTAAGTAAATCTAAGTATTGCTGCATGATCTTAAACGTTTCGTCTCATAAACATTTTAACTTGTTCAACTTGGCAATCTAAAACTTCAAACTTTTGCGGGAGATCCTCTAAATACTTGAGTGATTCTGGTCTTTCAGGTTTACGACCTATAGCTTCTTCAATGGAGTCTTCAAATTTGATTGGTAATGCTGTCTCAAGAACAATCATAGGAATTTGTTCCTCCATATGTTCATATGCAGCTTTAAAGCCATCCGCTGTATGTGTATCAATAATGATTTTGTATTGATCAAAAATTTCTTTAATAAAGTAAATACGCTCTTTGTGCGTACTACTTGAAGATGTAAAACCAAAATCTTTAATTTTTCCAAAAATAAGACCTTGGTTTAAATCAAAATTCCCCCCAAGGTCGATAGATTTCCATAATTCATTTAATTTTTTACTATCTCGTCCAATTAAGTCAAAAATAAAACGTTCAAAATTAGACGCTTTAGATATATCCATTGAAGGGCTTGATGTATGAAAAGTATTTTTTGAGTCGCGTGGCTTATACATACCTGTTTTAAAAAATTCATCTAATACATTATTTTCATTGGTAGCAACAATCAATCTCTTGATGGGAAGTCCCATCATACGAGCTATATGGCCCGCACAAATATTACCAAAATTACCAGTAGGCACTGTAAAGCTAACTTCTTCATTATCTCTAGCAACTGCAAGATAACCTTTAAAATAATAAACGATCTGAGCTAAAATTCTGCCCCAGTTAATTGAATTCACTGCACCAATTTTCAAATCTCTTTTGAAATCTAAATCATTAGATACGGCCTTAACTATATCCTGGCAATCATCAAATACACCTTTGATACTTAGATTGAATATATTTGGATCCTGAATACTAAACATCTGTGCGGATTGAAAGCGACTCATTTTTTGATAAGGCGATAACATAAAAATATTGATATTTTTCTTGCCACGCATTGCATATTCAGCAGCAGATCCTGTATCTCCTGAAGTCGCCCCTAAAATATTAATTTTAGTTTTTTCTTTTATGAGTACATATTCAAAAAGATTACCAAGTAATTGCATTGCAATATCTTTAAATGCCAGTGTTGGACCATTTGATAGAGATAAAATATAAAGATTATTTTTAACTTTTAAAATAGGTGTAATGTCTTCTGCTTTTTGCTGTGATCTTGAAAGTGCATATATTTCTTTTGTATAAGTCTTGTTGATAATCACTTTTAAATCATCTTTTGGTATGTCGTCTACGAATTTAGAAATAATATGAAATGCAAGTTCAGCATAGGACATATTTCGCATACTACTTAGATCTTGATTTGAAAATTGAGGGTAATGATCTGGAAGGTACAACCCACCATCAGGTGCAAGTCCCCCTAATAATATCTCTGTAAAAGAAAGCGCTTTTGATTGTCCACGCGTTGAAATATATTTCATAAAACCTTTATTTACTAAGATCTTCTAATCTAATTTTAATAACTTTTCCAACAGTAGCTGCCAGCGCTTCAATTGCATGAATGATAGAATTAATTTCTTGCTCAACAGCTAAGTGACTTAGCATAATAATATCAGCTTCAGATTCTTGTTCTTGAGGCTCTTTTTGGAGCATCGCATCAATTGAAATTTTCTTATCACCAAATAATTTTGTAATTTCAGCTAAAACACCTGGCTTATCTGTAACTCGAAATCTTAGATAATAACCACAGATTACATCTTCAATTTTATATATTGGAATTACATTTATTTTTGAATTTTCAAAACCATAAGAAGGAACCTTGGATGATCTAGAAATATCAATAAGATCTGCTACAACTGCACTGGCTGTCGGAAACGCCCCAGCTCCCGAGCCATAATATAGTGTGGGACCTACCATATTACCTTTAACAACAACAGCATTCATTGCTCCATTGACATTGGCAATTAAACGTTTTTCTGGAATTAATGTTGGATGTACCCTTAACTCAATACCTTTATCTCTTTTTTTGGCAATGCCTAGTAATTTAATGCGATAGCCTAATTCTTCTGCATACTGAATATCTTTTTGCTCAAGCGTCTTAATACCCTCAACATAAACATCTTTAAAGCTCATAGGAATACCAAAAGATAAGCTAGCAAGAATTGTTAATTTATGTGCGGCATCGATACCCTCAATATCAAAAGTAGGGTCTGCTTCCGCATATCCTAATGATTGTGCTTCAGATAGAGCTTTAACAAATGAAATACCTCTTTCTCGCATTTCAGTCAAAATAAAATTAGTAGTGCCATTAATAATTCCTGCCACCCATTCAATTTTATTTCCAGCTAATCCCTCCCTAATTGATTTTAAAATAGGTATTCCTCCAGCCACTGATGCTTCAAAAGCTAAAGTTACATTATTCTTTTTAGCTAACTCAAATAATTCATTTCCAAAATTTGCTATCAATGCTTTGTTAGCTGTGACGACATGTTTTTTATTTTCAATAGCTTTAACTACTAAATCTTTTGCAATACCGGTGCCGCCAATAAGTTCAATAATGACATCAATTTTTTTATCTTCAACTAATTTGAATGCATCATCAGTAATCTCGATGGAAGTTCCTGCAATTTCTTTTGCACGAGAAATATTCTTGTCTGCAACCACTATAATTTTTATATCAGTTGATGTTTTACGCTGTATTTCTTGTGTGTTAAGTTTTAAAAGTTCAAATACACCCCCACCTACAGTCCCAATACCTAATAAACCTATATTCATTCTTTTCATTCGCTGTAGCTTTCTAGTTCGCAGTATTTTGCCTAAAGTTTTCAAGATAGTCAGCGATACGTTTAACTGACTCTTTTAGGTCATCCTCATTTGGCAAGAAAACAATTCTTATGTGATCGGGATCCTTCCAATTAAATCCTGTTCCTTGAACTAATAACACTTTTTTATCAATCAGTAATTTTAAAATGAATTCTTGATCATCTTTAATCGGATATAACTTAGGATCTAATTTTGGAAATAGATACATTGCAGCTTCTGGCTTAACACAGGTGATACCCGGAATTGAAACAAGCATATTGTAAGCAAGCTCTCTTTGTTTAAAGAGTCTGCCCTGAGGCGCTACGAGATCATCAATACTTTGATACCCTCCCAAGGCAGTTTGAATTGCAAGCTGACCAGGCACGTTTGCACATAAACGCATAGAAGCTAACATGTTAAGACCTTCAATATAATCAGCAGATTCTTTTTTATTACCAGATAAAACTAACCATCCTGCTCGATAACCACATGCTCGGTAGTTTTTGGATAAGCCATTTAATGTGACGAAGAGAATATCATCTGCAAGAGATGCAATTGAAATATGTTTCTTTTTATCATAAAGAACTTTGTCGTAAATTTCATCTGCAAAAATAATAAGCTTATATTTTCTTGCAATCTGAATAATGCCTTCTAAAATATCTTTTGGATAAAGTGCCCCTGTCGGATTATTGGGATTAATCACATTAATCGCTTTTGTTTTACTAGTAATTTTACTTTCGATATCTTTAAGGTCTGGGTACCAGTTGGAAGCTTCATCACATAAATAATGTCTAGGCTTACCACCTGCCAATGCCACTGCTGCTGTCCATAGTGGATAATCTGGCATAGGAATTAATACTTCATCATCGTTGTCTAACAATGCTTGCATTGCCATTACGATTAGTTCTGAAACACCATTACCAATAATCACATCATCAACATCAACATTTGGAATATTTTTTTCCTGTGTGTAATGCATGATTGATTTTCTTGGCTCAAAAAGTCCCCTACTATCTGTATAACCAGAAGCTCTATTCATATTTCGAATGACGTCTTGAACAATCTCTTCAGGCGCTTCAAATCCAAAGGCTGCAGGATTACCAATATTGAGTTTGATAATACGGTGCCCTTCTTCTTCCAATTTTTTAGCATATGCCAAAACAGGTCCACGAATGTCATAACAGACGTTATTTAATTTTGATGATTTTTTAAGCTGAGCCAATTTGATTACCTATCTTTGAATATATGATATCTTACCTCGTGAACGCCCATTCTGCCAAAAAATGAAAAAGTTTTGACTCAATTTATTTCTTTAAAAACACGATGTTATGAAATTTCACTTAATTCAATCTGACAATAAAAATCTTATCACAGGGTACGATTTAAACTGGGTGGAAGTAAACCAAAAGCGTCATCAGTCAAGTCTTATGGTGACACCTAATCAACTCCTTCTTGAATGGCCAGTCAAAACCATTAAAGATATTAAAGAAAATACCTTTGAAGCTATTGAATCTTTAAATGTTGAAATTATTTTATTAGGTACTGGAAATATACAAGAACATCTTGAGCCAGGACTTTTGGAATATTTTTCCAAGAAAAATATGGCAGTTGAATGCATGAACAATCAATCCGCATGCAGAACATACAACATTCTAGCAAACGAAGAGCGCAAGATATTACTCGCACTTATGCTTTAAAGATTTTTTGTTGAAAATACAAGACAGGCGTTTGTCCCACCAAAACCAAAGCTATTTGAAATTGCCGTTTTCACTTCAATATTATCAATACGCTTTGTCACGATAGGAAGATCTTTAGCTAAAGGATCTAGTTCTTCAATATTCACTGATGGCGCAATAAATTTATTTTCCATCATAATAAGACTGTAGATAGCTTCATTAACTCCAGCTGCACCTAATGCATGACCAGATAACGATTTTGTAGATGCGATATGCGGTATAGGGCCATATTTATTATCTGCAAATACTGCACGAATTGCTTCAAGTTCTTTCAGATCACCAACAGGAGTGCTCGTACCATGTGTATTCATATAATCGACTTGATTAATGCCTTGAAGGGCTAATTCCATGCAGCGTTGCGCGCCTTCACCACTCGGGGCCACCATGTCATAGCCATCTGAAGTTGCGCCATATCCTGCGACTTCTGCGTAAATTTTTGCATTACGTGCTTTCGCGTGCTCATACTCCTCTAACACAAGTATGCCACCACCTCCTGCAATTACAAATCCATCTCGATTCATATCATAAGTTCGGGATGCTTTCTCTGGCGTTGCATTATATTTAGAAGAAAGTGCGCCCATCGCATCGAATAAAAAGCTCATGGTCCAATGCTCTTCTTCAGCGCCACCTGCAAAAATTATATCTTGTTTGCCATATTGAATTTGCTCATAAGCGTTACCAATACAATGCGCGCTGGTAGAGCAGGCAGAGCTGATGCTGTAATTAATTCCTTTAATTTTGGCACCTGTTGCAAGACAAGCAACCACGCCATTCGACATTGTTTTAGGCACCATATAAGGACCTACACGTCGAACACCTTTTTCACGAAGCGTATCTGTACCCTCAAGCATACTTTCGGTGGATGTACCACCAGCGCCTACAATAAGGCCTGTTCTTATATTAGATACAAGTATTTCGGGAAGATTAGCGTCTTGAATAGCTTCTTGCATAGCAAGCCAACCATAAACATGACCTTTAGCCATGAATCGCAGCAGTTTTCGATCAATGAGTTCAGAAAAATCTAAATCAATAGATCCTGCGACATGGGATCTTAATCCATGAGCCTCATATTCAGGCTGAAATTTAATGCCTGAACGAGCATGGTATAAGCTATCCTGCACTTCTTTTTTATTATTACCTAAACTAGATACAATCCCTAATCCAGTAACAACAACACGACGGGTCATGCGTCGCCTCCCATTAAATAACGATCAAAAATTATCGGTCCGCGAAAATAATCCTACACGTAAATCTTTAGCATGGTAAATATCTCGACCATCGACTGACATTTTAGCATCAGCAATGCCCATGATTAATTTACGCATAATTACTCTTTTTAAATCAATAACATAGGTAATTTTTTTAGCTGTAGGAAGCACTTGGCCTGTAAACTTAATTTCGCCGCCACCAAGCGCGCGACCTCGACCTAAGCCACCTTTCCAGCCTAAATAAAAACCGACTAATTGCCACATGGCATCAAGTCCCAAGCAGCCTGGCATGACGGGATCCCCTTCAAAATGGCAACCAAAAAACCAAAGGTCTTTATTCATATCTAATTCCGCAATAATTTGTCCATTATCATAGGCACCACCCCCATCTGTAATAGAAACGATACGATCAAACATAAGCATAGGAGGTAATGGAAGTTGGGCATTACCTGGACCAAACATCTCTCCAGAACCACAAGACAAAAGCTCTTCTTTTGTATAGCTATTTTTTTTGAGCATTGAATTTAAAGACTAATAATGTATTGAGGAAACATATTCATTAATAACGCCATATTTTATCGTGTTTTTGTCTATTTACCCTGATAAATTATTAGGCTAATATGCAGGGCTTAGTTAAAACCTCAGGTAATAATTTCATTTATTAAGGATTCCATATGGGCGACCAAAGTTTGGCCGACTGGAGAAAGCTTGCAGTCAAACTCGAAACAGAAATCAACAAAGTCATTGTAGGACAAGAAAGCCCTATTAGACTTATTACCACTTCAATTTTTGCTCGTGGTCACGTTCTTCTAGAAGGTGATGTAGGTGTTGGAAAAACTACATTATTAAAAGCTTTTACTAGAGCTATTGGAGGAGGTTATGAGCGTGTTGAGGGTACCATCGACCTCATGCCGAATGATCTTATTTATCATACATATCTGGGCGAAGATGGCAAACCACACGTTAGTCCTGGCCCAATGTTAAAATCAGGTCAAAATCTTTCAATATTTTTCTTTAATGAAATTAACCGTGCAAGACCACAAGTCCATTCCTTACTTTTAAGAATCATGGCTGAAAGAACACTCTCAGCATTTAATAAGGAACATTACTTTCCGCACATGATTGTGTTCGCAGACAGAAATCAAGTAGAACGTGAGGAAACTTTTGAAATTCCTTCTGCCGCGCGTGATCGATTTATGATGGAGATTCCAATACTCATTCCTAAAAGTGATGAAATGATGAAAAGTTTAATTTTTGAAACAAGGTTTCATGATGCAGACAATCTTGTAAGTGAAGTTAAACCTAATTTACTAAAATTTGATAAGTTGAAAGATATATCCAAGACAATTCAAGAAGAAATTACAGCAACAGATGCACTAAAAAATTATGCACTTAATCTATGGAAAGCAACAAAAAGTCCTGCTGATTATGGCATTAAGATACCTGATCTTGATATGAATCGATTAATGATATCGGGATCAAGTCCGAGAGGAATGATGATGATGATGAGAGCAGCTCGAGTTAACGCTTGGTTAAATGAACGGAGTTCAGTGACCCCAACAGATATTCATGCGGTATTCCACGAAACTATTGCGCATAGACTCGTATTTAATCCTGTTTACGAAATGAGAAGAACTGTGATTGCTCGAGATTTAACCAATGGAATTTTAAACGTCATTAACGCACCTTAAATTAGATGGTCAAACCCACTCCATTATTTGATTACCACATCGGCTGGAAATCTAAAGGCAAGCGACCTGGTCGCCATAAAAGCAACCAAAGAGGTATGGGTATTGAATTTGCAGGGCATGCGACATTACTTTCTTATCCTGATCCAAGGCGAATAGATATCCGTCAGACTATTAAGGATCCTCTTGGTCAAATTTACGTAAAAATTTTTAATCAACGAAGTACTACACCAGTCATAATTATTTGTGACTTGTCTAGTAGTATGGATTTTGGTGGGAAGAATAAAAAAATCTTTCTAGCCACAGATATCGCCCAGTCTATTGCGCATTCAGTCATTGATCAGCGAGATGCCCTCGGCTTAATAGGCTTTGATGATGAAATTAGAGAAGATTGTTTAGCCCCTATTTCATTTAGATCACAACTTGTATTTACTTTAATAGAAGAACTTAAAAGCTTTATATTGCCCAACAAATCAAATCGGGCAATTAAAGAGTTATATCGATATATGCCGCGAGAACGTTCTCTTATTTTCTTTATCTCCGACTTTCATATGCCCGAAGTAGATTTAGAAAATTGCTTAGCTAACTTAATGAGACACCATGTTGTGCCGATTGTCTTGTGGGATAAAAAAGAGTATAAAAATCTACCAAACTTTGGCGTTGTGACAATCACTGATCCTGAAACAGGGGAAAAAAATACATTGTTTTTAAGAAAAGAATTAAAAGAAAAAATTGTTGCTTCTTTTGAAAGAAGACGTGAGGTCATTACAAAAACTTTCATGAATTTTGACGTCCCACCTTTTTTTGTTGATGAGCATTTTGATGCTAATAAAATGACTGAATATTTTAATCAGTTTGTAGGTGCCTAAGAACATGAAATATCTTTTGTCATTTTGTTTGCTTTTATTTTCCAGTTTTGGCTTTGCTCTTGACGGGCAAGAATGGCCTGATATTCAAGAGGGTATTGTCTCTGTTAAAATTAAAGAACCTCCCCAAAAAGTTGGTTATACCGTAGGTGATAAATCAAAAAGGCATATTGAAGTCACTGTTAAAAAACCTTTTGTCTTAATTAAAGAATCTTTTCCTATTCCTGGCTATGAAAGAAAGTACAGAGGACAAGACTTAGGGATTGTTTTAGAAGAGATGGATTATAAATTAAAAGACAATACTACCACTACAACTTTAATACTCGATCTGACGTATCAGATTTTTACAAATAATGTAGTGACAAAACCTGGATTTCTTCCTGCTGAATATTTTCGATTATTAAATCCTAAAGATCCTAAAAAAATAGTTTTTAAATACAGAATTCCTGAGTATCAAATTGCAATCTCACCCCTCTCGATTTTTGGTGCTGTAAAAATTGAAGAGGATATGAGTCCTTTAAGAGGCCTATTTTTAATAGATGAATCAAACCCTAAAAAATTAATTAAAATATCAGGAACATTGGCCATAGTTTCGATCCTAGGACTTCTTTATATTTTTAGTCAATATGCATGGCTACCCAAAACGCGAGGCATATTTGCAAAAACTCATCGTGTTATCAATAAGATGCAGGCCAATCCTTCTTCGATAAAAAAAGCAATCACCGATATCCATCACGCATTTGATCTTATTTCCTGTAAAACACTTTTTAAAGAAAATATTCAAGCCCTATACCTAAAAAATCCTACGTTTGAAAATGTCAATGATGAAATTCAGGAATTTTTTAAACTCTCAAATTTAGTTTTCTTTAATACATCAAATAAAAAATTTGATCACGAAATAATATTAAAATGGTTGAAAACATTCTCAAGACATTGCCGAGATTGCGAGAGAAAACTTATTGTAGACAAAACTTCACGAATTGTTGGAATCGCCAAATGATCTTTTCATTTCCATTGGTATTATGGCTTATTCCTTTAGCATTCTTTCCTCTTTTTTTAACAGAAGGATCCACACATTTTTACTCTTGGAACGCATTAGTCCCAAAAGATAATCTATCAAAAATAATTACCATTTTTTTAAAGTGTGTAGCAACACTAATTCTATTAGCTATTATTATTGGCTTAAGTGGTCCACATTCTATACAAAGAAAAATAGAAAAAACAGGTATCGGAGCTCAAATAGGCTTAGTGTTAGATCGAAGTGCAAGTATGGATGATTCATTTGCAAGTAATGATCAAACTAAAACAAGTAATAATCAAACTAAAATAGGAGAAATGAAATCTGCTGCTGCAGCAAGATTAATTTCTGACTTTGTAAGATCAAGGAAAAACGACATGATTGGTATAGTTACTTTTAGTAACTCTGCTATGTATGTGCTTCCATTGACTGACAATAAAAATGCCATTATTTCTGCAGTAAGAGCTACAGCTGGTAATGCATTATTTCAAACTAATATTGGAAGTGGGCTAACTTCAGGCACAGAATTATTTAAAAAAGTACCAGATTCTGGCTCAAGAGCTATTATTTTACTCTCAGATGGCGGCGGGCGTATTGATGCAGCCACGCAGGAAAAAATTAAAGATTGGTTTGACCGATTTAAAATTAGCCTTTATTGGATTGTATTAAGACAACCTGGTGGTATCAGTATTTTTAACAGTTTTAAGTTGCAAGATGGTGAAGCTTTGCCACCTCAAATCGAATTAAATGAATTCTTTAAGACACTTAATTCACCTTTTAAAGCCTATGAAGCTGAAGATCCTAAGACACTTCAAAAAGCTATTGAGGATATTAATCAAAAAGAAAAGAAATCAATTAAATATTTTGAAAAAATTCCAGGTCAGGATTTTTCAACCCATTGCTTCGTAACAGCCACAATTTTGATGTTGGCTTTACTGATACTTAAATTGATCATGGTGAGATCATGGCTTTAATAACAAAAAATATTTTTAGTGTCAAAAAACTAAGTTGGATTTTTACCTTAATCCTAATCGCCTCGCTCATTGTGTTAGTTAAACAATTTATTGAATTAAAAAATATTCAAACTTTTAATCGAGCTATTACTGAAGGAAAGACACCTCGTATGTATATTAATAGCTTTGAAGCTCGCTACGCCACAGCATACTGGCTCACAATTAAAGAAAGATATAAAGAAGCAAATATTCTTTTTTCAAATCTTTTACCTACCGCTTCACTATCTCAAAAATCAGCGATTCATTACAACATTGGTAATATTTTCTTTAAGCGAGCATTAGCCCTAAATGGCAGAGATATGACTGTAAAGAATGAAACAGATTATTTGTTTAGACAAGCCAAAGCAGCTTATATGCTTTCGATTAAAATTGATAATCGTGCGTGGGACGTAAAACATAATCTCGATCGAGTCCTCTTAATTTTACCTGGTAATCCAGTACCCGGAGTTGGTGACTCAGATTCGCCTGGACTTATCCTAGGTAATATTCCTATAGGTTTACCTTAAATTCATGAAGCAGTGGCTTAAGAAAATAAAATCGAGATCCAATCTTGATTTTGATACTCTTACACTCATATTATCGATTGTATTTATGGGGCTCGCCATTATTAATCCCGCCATACCCCTTAAACATAATATCTATAACTATATCTTTGTAGCTGATATCTCTCAAAGTATGAATGTGGTAGATATGACCCTAATGAATAAACCTGTCTCAAGACTTGAATATATGAAGCAAACCCTTCGTGAAATTATGTCTGAACTACCCTGCGGGACAAAAGTAAGTATTGGTTTGTTTGTGGGTGTAAGCGTTTCAGCATCCTATACACCCATTGAAGTCTGTGAAAATTTTGACGCTATTGAAGATACTATCGATCATTTAGATTGGCGCTCAGGTTGGTCAGGTAACTCTCGTATTAGAGAATCTTTTTTTAATCTCACACGTTTAATTAGAAGCTTTCCAGAAAACTCTCAAGTAGTTTATTTCACGGACGGAGAAGAAACTCCAAAACTCCATGCATTTAATACCAAAGATCTTTCTCAATTTCAAGGAGGAAATGACTGGGTAATTGTAGGCATTGGAAGTTTCAAGGGAGCACCTATACCGAAATTAGATGCTAAGAATCAACTAATCGGATATTGGTCCAATGAAAGCTTTGCATTACAACCAGGTATTGCTCAAATCTCAGAAGCTAATCTTGGTTCCCGAGACGATAGTACAGCAGGTGGTGAAAGTGATCGTTATATATCTAAACTAGACGAGACATACCTAAAAGATATAACGAAGCAAGTTAATGGTATTTATGTTAAAGGTGATTCAGCATTTAATATTTTAAGTGCGATGAAAAAACAAAAACCTGCTTGGCGAGATGTATCAGATTTTCATCTTAAATGGTTTTTTGCCTCACTCGCAGGAATCATTTTTAGCGGAAGGATCCTGGCAGGAATCATTTTTAGCCTTCGATTTTTTTCATTAAAAAAACTTAAGCAATATGTCATTAAGCTTAGAAAATAAGTTTTGTATTCTAAATAAAATTTCAACTATAAAAGTTGAAGGTGATGAACGAGTTGAGTTCCTGCAAGGCCAACTTACTCAAGATATTAATTTACTGTCAAAGAATAATTCTCTCTATGCTGGTTTTTGCAATCCTAAAGGCAGAATGTTAGCCTTTATGCTTTGTTATCTTAACGATACATCAATACATATACAAATAAATAACTCGATAGAAGAATCTATTTTTCGAAAACTCCAAATGTATATTCTTCGCTCAAAAGTATCTTTATGTTCGCTGAAAGAATCATTTACATGTGTTGGTTTTGTTGGATCAAAGATTTTTCTAGAGCAAGATATTGAACTACCGAAGCATTATTTGGATATTACTCAGTCGCATGATGTCATGATTATGAATATGGGTAGAGATACTGAAAGATATCAATTGATGGGAGAAACTTCTAAGATCCATAAATTTATCAAACTTAATTTGTCAGAATACTCATTAATGAGTTATGAAGGCTGGAATAATCTTAATATCTTAGATGGCATTCCTGATATTTACCCAACTACTCAAGAAGTATTTATTCCGCAATCGTTAAATATGGATCTTATGGACGGTATTAATTTTAAAAAAGGTTGTTATACGGGTCAGGAAATTATTGCACGAACACACTACTTAGGAAAAGTTAAGAGGCGCATGTATCGAGCTTATACTGAATCACAAGAAGACTTAATACCTGGTGATCATATCTTAAATGAAAAGCAAGAAGAAATCGGTCAAATTGTGAGATTAGCTAAAGAAAATGATCATAAAGTAAATATACTGATTGAATTAAGAGTAGAGCAATCTCAAGAAGCACTATATGTTAAGAATAACCTGATTAATATCAATCCAGCAGACAAAGAAAGATTTTGTTAGTCCTTAGATTCTGGCTTGATTAGTTGTTCTGTGTTATCTTTTTCACGATTTGTGACTTGAAAAAAGATTTCGTCTTGCTTAACCATACCAAGTTCATTGCGAGCTCTTTCTTCAATTGCGGAAAGGCCCTGTTTGAGATCACTCACTTCAGCCCTAATGACATTATTTCTTACTTGATTATCCATATTTATTTTCTTCTGAACTTCGATTTGCTTATTTAGCCCCCAAACTTTCAACCAGCTCCCTTTACCAAACCAAAGTGGGTACTGGATTAAAGCTATCAACACCACAAAAATAATAGTTAAAGTTTTCATCTCAAGTTATTTTTTTAGTTGATAGAAAGAAGAGAGGCCTGCATATGATGTTGCGTTTCCAAGTTCTTCCTCAATACGAAGCAGTTGATTATATTTTGCAATACGCTCAGATCTTGAAAGAGAACCCGTCTTTATTTGTAATGCATTGGTTGCAACTGCTAAATCAGCAATCATGGTATCTTCTGTCTCCCCAGAACGATGAGAAATAACTACACCATAACCCGCTTGTTTAGCCATAGTGATAGTCGTAAACGTTTCAGTAAGAGTTCCAATTTGATTAACTTTAATTAAAACAGAATTCGCAACTTTACGCTTTATACCTTCATTTAAAATTTTTGGATTTGTAACAAAAAGATCATCTCCTACTAATTGAATATTTTTACCTAGTCTTTGTGTCAAAATATACCATCCATCCCAATCAAATTCACTCATACCATCTTCAATACTAATGATTGGATATTTATCGCACCAAGTAGCCAGATAGTCTGTAAATTGCTCCCCTGATAAAGATAGATTTTCAGAAGCAAGATGATATTTACCATCTTTATAAAACTCACTACTTGCACAATCAAGCCCAAGATAAACATCGCGCCCTGGTTCATATCCAGCCTGAGCAATAGACTCCATAATCATTTGTATCGCTGACTCATTAGAAGGGAGATTAGGTGCAAAACCACCTTCATCACCAACAGTCGTTGATAAACCTTTTTTGATTAATATCTTTTTAAGTACTTGAAAAATTTCAGCGCCACACCGTGCTGCTTCTCTAAATGACGGTCTTCCTGCTGGAATTATCATAAACTCTTGCATGTCAACATTGTTATCTGCATGCGCACCACCATTGATTATATTCATCATTGGTGTTGGAAGTTGCATAGGACCTGAACCACCAAGATAACGGTAAAGAGGTAAGTTAGAATTCTTTGCTGCAGCAACAGCTGATGCCATTGAAACGGCAAGAATCGCATTAGCGCCTAATCGACCTTTATTCTCAGTCCCGTCTAATTCAATCATGGTTTGATCAATTAGCATTTGATTGTCTGCATCGAGGCCAACTACTGCTTTAGCAATTTCGGTATTAACATGCTTCACTGCATTTAGAACACCTTTACCAAAATAACGGTTTCTATCTCCATCACGAAGCTCAATTGCTTCCTTGCTTCCCGTTGAAGCCCCTGATGGCACCATTGCTCTTCCCATCAAACCAGAATCTAAAAAGACATCAGCCTCTAAAGTAGGATTACCTCTGGAGTCGATAATTTCTCGGGCAACAATTTTTCTAACAAAACTCATTCTACTTTCTTAATCTCCAATAAATTATTTAAGACATTTCAATCAAGCCTGCTTTTTTAATTGACCGGTCAATCTCAGCTAATATTTCAAGAAGTGCTTTCATTTTCTTAAGGGGCCATGCATTGGGTCCATCAGATAAAGCTTCTTTTGGATTCGGATGTGTTTCCATAAAAATACCTGCGATACCACTGGCAACTGCCGCTCTTGCCAGGACAGGAATAAATTCACTTTGCCCACCACTTTTTTCACCTTGACCACCAGGCTGCTGAACCGAATGTGTTGCATCAAATACGACAGGGCAATTCGTTTCTCGCATAATTGATAAGCTTCTCATATCAGAAATTAGAGTGTTGTAGCCAAAGGATGCACCTCGCTCACAGACCATAATATTATCAAGACCACCATTAGACTCTTTAGCTTTTGCAACGACTTGTTTCATATCACCTGGCGCTAAAAATTGACCCTTCTTAATATTTACAGGCTTACCTGAAGTTGCAACAGCGCTAATAAAATCAGTTTGTCTGCATAAAAAAGCAGGTGTTTGAAGAACATCTACAACACTTGCAACTTGATTAACTTGAGATTGATCATGCAAGTCAGTTAAGACTGGAACACCAATTTGTTTTTTTACTTGAGATAAAATTTTTAATCCTTCATCGATACCATAACCTCTAAAGGTTTTATTTGAGGTTCGGTTTGCTTTATCAAATGATGATTTAAAAATAAAAGGAATATTGAGTGCTGAAGTTATTTCTTTTAATTGGCCCGCCACATCTAGAGTCAGAGCTTCAGATTCGATCACACAAGGACCTGCAATTAGAAATAATGGATGTGTTAATCCAACATCAAAGTTACATAATTTCATAACAACCTTCCTTTAGATTGTTTGTGTATGAGTGCAGCTTGAATATATGCTTTAAATATTGGGTGGCCTGTCCTAGGGTTAGATGTAAATTCTGGATGGAACTGACAACCAATAAACCAAGGATGTTGATCTTGAGGTAATTCAATAATTTCACAGAGTTGCTCAAAAGGTGTTCTGGCAGAAACAATAAGTCCTGCTTTGATCAGTTGATCAACATAATGATTATTCACTTCATAACGATGGCGATGACGCTCATTCACTTCAGCCCCATAAATCTTATGTGCCATCGTACCAGACGTAATTGGGCACTTCTGTGCTCCTAGCCTCATAGTGCCACCTAATTCAGAGGAAGCATCTCTTTTTTCAATTACACCTTCAGAAGATTTCCACTCAGTAATTAATCCAATCACACGGTGTTCCGCATTTTGATCAAACTCAGAGCTATTTGCATTTTTAAGCATAGCCTTATGTCTGGCAAATTCGACAACGGCAAGTTGCATCCCTAAACAAATACCTAAGTAAGGAATTTTATTTTCCCGTGCAAATTGAATCGCTTTAATTTTACCTTCAGTTCCTCTTTTACCAAAACCACCTGGTACTAAAATAGCATCCATATCTTTTAATGCTTTAGTATCCGTTTTTTCAATCTCTTCAGAATCGAGGTAATGAATTTTAATTTTTGAGGATGTATGAATACCAGCATGAATAACAGCTTCGGTAAGTGATTTATATGATTCGGTAAGATCTACATATTTACCAACGAATGCAATATCCACATGATGTTTTGTATGTTTAAGTGCATCGGTAATTTTATCCCAGCTTGATAAATCAGCAGGTTTAGCTTGAATATTCAATTTGCGACAAACAATTTCATCAATCATTTGCTTATGCAATAAACTTGGTATTTTATAAATAGAATCTGAATCGACAGAAGAAATAACTGCTTCTGGAGCAACGTTTGTAAATAAAGCTATTTTTTTTCTTTCATCATCAGGAATAGCACGATCAGCCCTACAAATTAAAATGTCTGGCTGAATACCAATCTCTCTTAATTCTTTAACAGAATGTTGTGTTGGTTTTGTTTTTAATTCCCCTGCTGCTGAAATAAAAGGTAGTAGGGTAAGATGAATGTAACAAGCATTTTCACGACCTTCTTCAAACCCGATTTGACGAATAGCCTCTAGAAAAGGAAGTGACTCAATATCACCCACTGTGCCGCCAACTTCAATAATAGCAACATCAGCCCCGTGAGCTCCATGCTCAATATGTAATTTAATTTCATCAGTAATATGTGGGATGACCTGAACGGTCTTGCCTAAGTATTCACCCCGACGTTCTTTACGAATAACGCTGTCGTATATCTGGCCTGTCGTAAAATTATTTTTCTTGCCCATACGCGCAGAAATAAAACGCTCGTAATGTCCAAGATCAAGATCGGTTTCTGCGCCGTCATCTGTCACAAAAACCTCGCCATGTTGAAAAGGACTCATCGTACCTGGGTCGACGTTAATATAAGGATCGAGTTTTAACATCGTCACTTTAATTCCACGTGACTCTAAGATTGCACCGAGACTTGCGGCTGCGATACCTTTACCCAAGGAAGAGACAACCCCGCCAGTAACAAACACGTATTTGGTCATGGTAAGCTTTTAAATAATTGCTGACGGGAGTCTATTTTACTTTAAAGCCATGTGTCTCACAATTGAAGTTTGAGGTTTCTCAGTGAGTGAAAGGGATTTCAAAGGGTTTTTCTTCATGAATCATAAATGGGCTGCATTTCTGTTGATAAAAATAAGCTGCTGTCAACCCGCTTTAATAAAAAAACATCTCCACAAAATCTGTGGATAACTTTGTGGATAAAGGTGACATAAATTTATAACATTCGAATTTATAAGCATTTTTTTAAATCGCTTATTTTTTAAGCTAAATAAAATTTGTTTATAATCAATAAGTTATCTTATGTCCCTAATTTCATTAGAATTTTTGGTCTAAGTTAATGTAAGTTCTCGGTCAATGTGCATAACTGCGCTATTTTGGGAAGTGCATCGAGTGTATTCTGATGAGATTGCTCAATCACTGAAGTTAAATTCATACCACGTAATTCAGCAAAAAAAGTTGCGATCTGGAGCAGCTCTCCTGGTGTATTTCGTCCCTGGTTCCCCAACCAAGATGGCGGAATATCAGGCGCGTCTGTTTCTAAGACGATGGACTCTATCGGTAATGACTTTGCCAATGCTTGAATATGAGTAGCCCTGGGATAAGTCATGGCACCCCCAAAGCCCAATTTAAATCCTAACTGGATAAAAGCTTCTGCTTGTTGCCGACTACCGTTAAAGGCATGAGCGATGCCGCCTCTCACCGGATAACGCCTTAAATATTTAAGGACATCATCAATGGCTTGTCTCACATGCATGATGACTGGCAAATCAAATGCTTGTGCTAATTTTAACTGAGCAATGAAAATTTCTTCTTGAAGAGATTTGTTATCTTTAGTGAAAAAGAAATCTAAACCAATCTCACCCACTGCAATGGGCTCATACGTATTTAAATAAGATTGCAGTGTGTCTAAATCATTATCTTTCATATCACCGATATGCATTGGATGAAAACCTAATGCGTAGAAGCAATTGGAAAATTTTTTTCTAATTTCTATAACATCATCGAAACTTTTACGATTAACTGCGGGAACGATAATTTTTTCAATGCCATGATCAAGTGCTGCTTTAATAATAGCTTCTTGTTCTTGATTAAACTCCATTGCATCCAAGTGACAGTGGCTGTCAATAAGCATTATGAATCATCCCTTTAATTTAAATCGCATTCTTAAGTCTTGACCCACCCAGCGATGATCAATGAGTATTGGGGTAATTTTATTTTCTAGGTTTTCATAAGCAGGCAATATAAACATACCCTTAGCTTCAGATCCTAAAATTACAGGCGCATAATAAATCATGAGTTCATCAATCAAATGAGCCTTTAAAAATGCGCCATTTAAACCTTCACCTGCCTCGATCCAAACTTCATTTATCTCACGCTCTGCAAGCGTTTTAAGAAGTGCTAGTAAATCGACCTTACCACTATCATCTAATTGAATACATTCAATACCTAAAGCTTTTAATTCATGTAATTTTTTTTGTTTATCATTTGCATAAGCTATAAGCAACGGCTTCTCAAGAAGGATATTTGCTTTTAGTGATATTTTTAATTCCGAATCTATCACCACACGCAAAGGTTGCCGAGCGTCATCATAAAGCCTCACAGAAAGTTTTGGATTATCTTGCAGCACAGTTCCAATACCTGTCACAATCGCACAAGATGATGCACGCCAGTATTGTACGTCCTCTCTCGCTTTATCTCCCGTAATCCATTGGCTCTTTCCATTATGCAATGCAGTTTTCCCATCTAGTGATACTGCAAGCTTCGCTCTCACATAAGGTATTTTTTTTGTCATGCGAGAAATAAAACCAATATTTAATAATTGCGCTTCTGTTTCCATCACACCTACGTCAACTTCAATATGAGCATCTTTTAATTTTTGAATGCCCTGACCTGAAACTCTAGGATTAGGATCTTGCATGGCAATAAAAACTTTTTTAACTTTAGCCTTAATTAGAGCATCCACGCATGGAGGTGTTCTTCCCACATACGAGCAAGGTTCTAATGTTACATAGACATCACTTCCTTCTGATCGATTACCAGCATCTTCTAAAGCAATAACTTCGGCATGAGATTCTCCAGCTTTGGCATGATAACCACGACCTACAATTTCATTATGTTGAACGATGACACAACCTACCCTTGGATTAGGAGACGTTGTGAATAAAGCTTTTTCTGCAAGCCTCAAAGCCTCGCTCATGAAAAATTGTGGGGAATGTGAAATCATTTAATCAAGGTCACGAATAACATCATGAAAATCTTCAACATCTGAAAAACTTCTATAAACAGAAGCAAAACGAATATAAGCTACCTTATCCATTTTTTTTAATTCATACATCACACTTTCACCTAATTCCCTCGCGGTGATTTCTTTCTCACCATAGGCTAAAACTTTTTGAATGATACGCTCAATAGCTTGGTCTATATTTTCAACAGGTATAGGACGCTTATGAAGTGCGCGGCTAAATGATTGATGGAGTTTATTGCGACTAAAATCTTCACGCTTACCATTTTGTTTTACAATTTGAGGAAGAGTAAGCTCAACAGATTCGTAGGTAGTAAAACGTTTATCGCATACTGAACATCGACGGCGACGGCGAATTGAATTCCCTTCATCGTTTACTCTTGAGTCAACGACTTGAGTATCATCAGTTCCGCAGAATGGGCATCTCACAGGAAGTTTTTAAATCGAAAATTAAGATCCATAAACAGGAAATTTGGCAGTTAAAGCCTCTACTTTAGCTTTAGTTTCTTGAATTACTTTTTCATCATTTGGATGATCAAGCATATCAGCAATCATTTGTGCCACCATATCTGCTTCTACTTCTCTGAAGCCACGGGTCGTTATTGCAGGAGATCCAATACGAATACCTGAGGTCACAAAAGGGCTCTCTGGATCTTTAGGGATTGAATTTTTATTTACTGTGATATGGGCTTGACCTAAAAGCACATCAGCTTGTTTTCCAGTCAATCCCTTTGGTCTTAAATCAACTAAAAAGACATGTGATTCTGTGCGACCTGAGACAATGCGGACACCTCGCTTACTTAGTGAGTTAGCCATTGTTTGCGCATTTTTTAAGACTTGGGTCTGATAAACTTTAAATTCTGGTTTTAATGCTTCCAGAAAAGCAACTGCTTTCGCTGCAATAACATGCATCAAGGGTCCGCCCTGTAAACCAGGGAATACTAAACTATTAATACTTTTTTCAAATTCAGCTTTCGCTAAAATAATACCCCCACGAGGACCTCTTAGAGTTTTATGCGTGGTAGATGTCACAAAATCTGCAAAGGGAACTGGGCTGGGATAAACGCCTGCAGCAATCAAACCTGAATAGTGTGCCATATCGACCATGAAATAAGCACCTACTTTTTTTGCAATTTGAGACATACGCTCCCAATTAATGTGTAAAGCATAAGCTGAAGCACCGCCAATAATGAGTTTAGGTTTTGATTCGATCGCAAGTTTTTCCATTGCATCATAATCAAGCTCTTCACTGGCATTAAGGCCGTAAGGCACAATTTTAAAGAGTTTTCCCGATAAATTCGCTGGAGAACCGTGAGTGAGATGACCTCCATCCCCTAAGTGCATACCCATAACTGTGTCACCGGGTTTGAGTATTGCAAAGTAAACTGCCTGATTCGCTTGGCTTCCTGAGTGAGGTTGCACATTCACATACTCAGCACCATATAATTTTTTTAAGCGATCAATCGCAATTTGTTCAACATTGTCAATAAACTCGCAACCGCCATAGAAACGTTTACCTATATATCCTTCCGCATATTTATTTGTAAGTTGAGAGGCTTGGGCTTCCATTACAGCTGGACTTGTATAATTTTCGGAAGCAATGAGCTCAATATGATCTTCTTGACGCTTCACTTCTTGGTTAACTTGAAGTGCAATGTCCGGGTCTACAATACTTAATTTTTGAGCTTTACTGAACATATATATTTCCGCTATGTATTTAAAATGATGGGAGATTTTATCTCTGAAAATATGTTATTTTATCATGGGTCTGACCTATCTTTATTAACGAAGTTCTATCTTAGATAAAGTCTAAAAGTTATAATCTTCCAACATATTTAGAAAGAAAGGTTTGTATGTATTGGACTGATAGTCAGAGGATTGCTGAAGCACTCTTCGATAAATATCCCGATATAGACCCAAAAATAATTCGATTTACTGATCTTTATCAATGGATTTTGGACCTCGAAGGTTTTCAAGATGACCCTCATAAATGTGGGGAAAAAATTCTAGAAGCCATTCAGCTTGCTTGGATTGAAGAATCTAAATAATTTATGGCTTTACTCCCTAAAGAGATCTTTAAGGCCTATGATATTCGTGGGATTGTTGGTCAAACCCTAACTCCTGCATACGTTGAGATCTTAGGCCGCGCTATTGGTAGTGAAGCTGTTGATCGAAAACAAAAAGATATTTGTATTGGTTTTGATGGGAGACTCTCAGGCCCAGAACTGTCACAATCACTTATTGAGGGCATACTCAAAACAGGTACTAATGTGATTAATCTTGGGATGGTCACAACACCCATAGTTTATTTCTCAACATTCTTTCTCCAAACTCAATCAGGTGTCATGGTCACAGGAAGTCACAATCCGCCTGATTACAATGGTTTAAAGATAGTCTTAGGGGGTGAAACTCTATCGACAGAAGCGATACAGAAACTCTATATCCGCATAGTAAAAGAGAATTTTTATAATGGTCATGGAATAGAAAAAAAATATGATATTACACATGACTATATTGAAGCCATTAAGAATCATGTTCATTTAAAACGACCTATGAAAATTGTCATTGATTGCGGAAATGGCGTCGCTGGTGCATATGCTCGAAAAATTTTTGAAAGTATTGGTTGTTCAGTTGAGGAATTATTCTGTGATGTGGATGGAACATTTCCCAATCACCACCCTGACCCATCGGAGCCAGATAACTTAGAGGAATTGAAAGTGCACCTTAATAAAAGTGATGCAGAATTAGGTTTTGCATTTGATGGTGATGGAGATCGATTGGGTGTAATCACAAAAGATGGTCAAATCATTTATCCAGATCGACAACTTTTATTATTTGCAGAGGATGTATTGAGTCGAAATCCAAACGCAACAATTATCTTTGATGTGAAATCTACGCGTAATTTATTTCAATGGATTAAAAATAAAGGTGGCAAACCTTTCATGTGGAAAACAGGCCATTCATTGATCAAAGCTAAAATGAAAGAAGTCAATGCAGCGTTAGCTGGTGAAATGAGTGGGCATATCTTCTTTAAAGAACGTTGGTATGGCTTTGATGATGGTATATATGCTGCTACTAGACTTCTAGAGATATTGAGTCGCTCTGACAACCCATCACAGATTCTAAACAGTTTACCTAATAGCTTTAATACCCCTGAACTTCAAATTAAAATGAAGGAAGGTGAACCACATGCCTTAATTAAAAAATTACAAAATGAAGCACAGTTTGCAGATGCAATAGAAATCATTAAAGTTGATGGCTTACGTGTTGAATTTCATGATGGATTTGGTTTGATGCGAGCTTCAAACACCACACCTGTGATTGTTTTAAGATTTGAAGCTGAGAACAAAATTGCATTACAGAGAATTCAAAATTCTTTTAGAATTATTTTATCTAATGCTATTCCTAAATCTCATTTACCTTTTTAAAAAAACTAGGTAAGTAATAATTTAAATCCAGCAATGACTAATACCAATGCCAGTACTTTTTTAATAGTATTAGTCGTATAAAATTTTATACCTATCGTTGTACCAATAAGTGCACCAATCAAAGTTGCTGAGATGAATAAAGTTAGTTGATTGGGTAAATACTGAACAGAAGAATAATTCCCAAGCAATCCAAAGCTCGAATTAATTAAAATAAATAGCGCAGTGATACCTGAAGTAGTCTTTGTTGAACTCCAGCCTAAAAATAATATTAGTGGAGATAAAAATATACCGCCCCCTGTTCCAGTTAATCCTGCTAAAAACCCAATCAATGAACCGATTATAACTGCCATGGGAAACGGTGGCTTCTTAAGATTTGTATCGATCTTATTAGAAAGATTGGTCACAAGTGAAACAGCTGATATTAAAAGAATTATACCCACAATAGATTTATAGATATGGCTCGGCGCATTCATGTAACCTCCTAAAAATGCAAAAGGTATGGCACCTATGGCGATCGGAAGTAACACTTTTAAATCAAAGAAACCCCTTTGGATAAAGCGCCAGCTCGTAAATGAAGCAATAAAAATATTTAAAACTAATGCGGTAGGTTTAATAATGCTACTTGGGATATTAAATAGGGTCATAATCGCAATATAGATTGAAGCTCCAGCGTGCCCTACCGATGTATACAAAACTGCGCCAAATAATAGGCATAAACTGATAGCAAAATCGATGGATTCAAAATGCATAAGGTAATTCCTAATATACTAATCGAAACCTGTAACTCACAAATTATAAATCGTAAAATAGGTTTATCAGAGTAAAATGCTCATCTATAAAAAATTCAATTAAACTCGATATACTATGACTAAATACTACTCTTTTTTTCCGTGAACTTTTTCTTAAAACTTAAGACAAAAACATTATTTATTTATTTATTAAGGTAATCTATGAGAAATCTAATCATATTCTTTTTAGCACTTTTTAGCTTTTCATTAGTGATGGCCAATCAAGATGCCAATAATCAAAAGCTCTATTTACAAAAGAAATTTATCAGCAATATCAATCAATGTAGCAATCCTGCACGTTTAAATCAGTTCATTAAAACTGCACTTAAGGATGTTTCAGACTACGAAAAAAGGGCTAAACATGCAGCACTTATTGAGGAGCTTATTAAATATAATCCCTCATGTTTCCTAGCAAGCGTAAATCGATTAGATCAAAAAAGCTGCAAAATGATTGAGCAATCTTATCTTAATGAGCCCTTCTTTTACCCCAGAGAAGATTTAAGGGCATCACTTGTAACGACTCAAAATTTCAAAGCAAGTTGTTTAGCAAGTTAGGCTTATGAAAATTATTCAATATTTAGTATTTATTTTTTTTCTATTATCCCCTTTATCTTATGCAAAAGAGAAAGTTGAAAAACCGTTTACGGGAACACAAACTGAAAAATATCAAAATGGTAATACTAAATATGAAGTTCATTATGTAAGTGGGAAAAAAGAAGGGCTAGAAACTTTTTGGTACAACAGCGGTATTAAATACATCCAAACTTCATATAAGAATGATAAAGAAGATGGTATTTGGAATCAGTGGTACGAAAATGGTCAACTAAAATTAGAGGCACATTATAAAAATGGCCAAGAAGATGGCTTGTTTTCTTCTTGGTATGACGATGGAGCAAAAAGATCTGAAGCCATTTTCAAAGAGGGAAAAAAAATAGGCTATGAAACATATTGGGAAAGAAATGGTGACATTAAATCAAAAACTTTGTATGAAGATGGAAAACCTAAAAGATAAAATACTTTCTTTTAGGTTTTTTTACTTACCGGCAGCGTTTTCCGATCTTAATTTTTTAATACGCTTACTTTCTGACACTCTTAATACAAAAAATGTGAGAAGACCAATTGCAATCATTAGTAACATGAAAAAGCTGTAAGCTAATTGCCAAGGAATGCTGTTTGTCATCATTGTAAACTCAGACATACCCCCAATGCCCGCAATTATGTTGACAGGCATAAAAACTACACTAATTATGGTCAATCTTTTCAAATCAATATTTTGATTAACGTTCAAGAAGCCAACAGTGGCATCCATTTGGAAATTAATCTTATTAGATAAAAATGATGTATGTCCATCCAGTGAATCAATGTCGCGTAAAATTTCTTTCACGTCCTCATTTTGGCTTACTGATAAAAGCTTTGAACGCATTAAAAATGATAAGGCGTTTCTAGTATCCATCACATTGCGTCTAATCTTGCCGTTAAGATCTTCCTCAATCGCTATATCAGAAAGAATTTTTGCTGCCTGACTATTTGTCATATATGACTTTACAACTTGCTTACCCACTTTTTCTAATCTTGAATATACATCCTCAAGAGCATTAGCAGAATATTCGATATCAGCTGCATACAAATCTAATAACACATCTTTAGCTTGTGATACATACCCTGCTTCAGCTCGCGCTCTAAGGCGCTGAAGTCTAAATACAGGTAATTCTTCATTTCTTACAGTGAAGAGGATTTTATCTTTGAGAATAAAGGCGACTGTCACATTTTTAGCTTCTTTAGTGGTGTCGAGTAAAAAGTTAGAGTGAAGATGAGTTTCACCATTATCTTCTATGTAAAAACGCGCACTGGTTTCCAGGTCTGTTAACTCATTAGGATTAGGGACATGTGCACCAAAAATTTCTCTCGCCCATTCGAGCTGTTCAATTTCAGGTGTGACAAGATCTACCCAAATAGGCTTAGCCTTCTCTAAATCTTTTCTACTGTAGATGGGTATTTGACGAAGCCGACCTTTAAATAGATCGAACACACGAATCACTGTAATTTGTTCTTTATTCTGTGTTTCATCAGATACAAGATCTAAACGAATATCATCTGAAATTACGAGAAGCACATCATCACGGCGATTAATTTCAATGTGGTTCCATACGACAGTACGTTCTTGTTCTGATAAAGTCTCTAAAATTCGCGCAATATCTTTAATTTCAAGCTTTTTGACAAGCTTTTCTAGTTCAACGGAGTTTTGTTTTTGGATGAGAAATTGCACTATATCTTGACGAGACATGTCTTGCCTTTGAGTCAGACCTTCAACCAGATTTTGCTTAGCAAGCAAGTTTTTTATACTGGATAGTTTCTTATCAATGCTATTTTTTTCTGACATGATAATTACCTCTAATTCTTTTTAAGCTTAAGTTTCGGCAATTGTAAAGTAATAGCTATTAAATTGAAACCTTAATGACTAACAAAAAATAAGGGGTGATAAATTAATTAAATGTAGGATACTTAATTTTCATTGACCTTTTTTTTTAAAGCGGTAAATGAGTAAAATACTAAGAAGTAAAATGTTTGGATACCATATATACCATCGAGACCAGGATATGCCATCTACTCTAAAATCAGATATTGGCCAAAAAATTGGGGTTGCAAAGTAAGCCTCGGAATGAAAGGGAAAATCTAAAATAATATGAAATGGCCAGGCTAACATAGCCATAGCCAATGCTCGGTTCACCCGATATATGACGAAGATAACAGGTAAACATATAATAAAACTATGGCCTAGTGAATAAGTGAAGAAGGTCCAAGATGGAATTGTGTCTATAGTTGGTGGTCCAAAATGCCAAAGCCCTGATATGAGATTTATGGCTATCAATAATCCAAATGAAATGAGATCAGGCATTGCACCAAAAAAAATAGCAATCCAAGGATATCGCTTATACCCAAACAATCCATAGCCCCACAGAGCGTGACTTAGAGTATCCATGAGAGAATGATTCAGACTTAAATGTTAATGTGTTAACTGATATTGAAGAATATAAGTCGCAATGCCAGCAAAATAACCAATGAGTGCCAACCAGCTAATTTTTTTAAGATACCAAAAAAATGGGATTTTTATTAAACCCATTGCCGCAATACCTGCAGCCGAACCAATAATAAGTATTGATCCTCCAGTGCCTACGCAATAAGCCATAAACTCCCACAAGAAGCTATCAGGCGGATATTGTGCTAAGTCATACATGCCCATAGATGCTGCTACTAGGGGGACATTATCTACAATGGCGCTCACTAAGCCTAGCGAAATCACAATTAAATCATCCCGTCCAAATAGAGAATTTAAAGTTTCAGCAAACGCATTAAGTATGTGACTGTGTTCCAGTGTAGCAACAGCCAATAGAATACCAATAAAAAAGACAATCGATGTCATATCTATTCGATGCAATGCATGAGCCAAGGTAAATTGTTTTTTATCAATTTCTTCTTTTTTATAATGTATTAAATCCCCTAGCAACCAAAGGATACCCAAACCAAAAAGTATGCCCATAAAAGGTGGTAAATGCGTCAATGTTTTAAAAACAGGGACCATGATTAAAATACCAAGACCCGAATAGAACATTGTATTTTTCTCAAAATTTGATGTTGATACTGAGGATGTCGTCGTTGAAATTTTACTTGCTTGAAAAGAGATATTTTTACCTCGCATTAAATAAGTTACGAATAATAGAGGGGCAATGAGATTAGCTAAGGAGGCTAAGAATAGACTTTTAATAATGGCGAGCGAAGTGACTTGGCCTCCAATCCATAGCATAGTTGTTGTCACGTCTCCAATAGGTGACCAAGCCCCCCCTGCATTTGCTGCAATGACCACAATGGCAGCAAATAAAAGCCTGTCCTCTTGTTTTTGTAATAGCTTTCTTATTAAAGAAATCATCACGATCGTGGCAGCTAAATTATCTAATACTGCACTTAGAAAGAAGGAAAGCCAGCCTATAATCCACAACAATGAGGTAAGTTTTTTAGCCTTTATTCGGGAAGTGATAACATCAAAACCGTTATGAGCATCAATGACCTCAACAATTGTCATCGCCCCAATAAGGAAAAAAACAATTCCAGCTGTGGAGGAAATCGATTCACTTAGTTGATGGTTAACAAGTATATTATTATTGGTAGCAAGAGCGTAAATCGTCCAGAGAACACCTGCACCCAATAAAGCGGTAGCTGATTTATTAATATGAATAGAATGTTCTAGAGTTATAGTGATATAAGTCAGAACAAAAATGAAAATCAGTGCACTAATCATGAATCAATTTTAACAGAAAATGTAAAAAAATTAATTGCTAAGGTTAAATAGCCGGCTATTACTTTAGGATTTTTTTACTTTCTAAAAAAAATGAATTTTTATTCACATAGTGAATCAATAAGGTAAGCAGTAAGCTGAAATATTGCTCGTTTGGCTCCAAATTTTCCCCCGAATGGTTTGGAGTCATTCTTTTTTTTTAATAAGTAAAAAATTATGATAAAAATACTTTTTGATAACCAATGCAGTTTGTGTTCAAAAGAAATCAATTACTACAAATCGATTGCACCCAGAGGTACTTTCCTTTGGTGTAATATTCACACTCATAAACAATTACTCAATCAATACCGCATCACTCGTATCGAATCGCTAATGAGCCTGCATGCTATTGATGATAAGAATAGGATCTATAAAGGTATCGATGCTTTTTGCCTGATATGGAAAAATCTAAAAGGTTGGAAATTATTAAGCCTCTTAATTAATTTACCTTTAATTTACCAAAGTAGCAAAATCTTCTATAAATATTTTGCCGCGTGGCGCTTTAATAAACTTAAATATTGTCGAGTAAATTAATTGTCTTTAATCATTGGAATTGATGGCTGTAAAGCAGGCTGGTTTTCAGTTTGGCAAGATTACGAAGAGAGGATTCAATCTTCAATCTTTAAAAGCTTAGTTGATCTTAAAAAATTCTTTAGCCATGAGGATTACTTAATTATTGGAATTGATATGCCAGTGATATTAGGGGATGAGATCCCACGTAAAGCAGATCAATTAGCCAGAAAAATGTTGGCTAAAAAAGCATCTTCAATATTTACGGCTCCGACACCACATATGCTGCAACAAGACAGTTATGAAAATGCTTCTCTCGTGTCCAAAAGACAATTTGGAAAATCTATTTCCCTTCAATCATGGTATTTATTTCCTAAAATTAAGGACGTCCAAACTATCATTGATCATAAAAATATAAAAATTTATGAAATACACCCTGAATTAAGCTTTAGAGCTATGAATAATGAAGCAGTAGTTCTCGAAAGTAAAAAAAGTGCTCAAGGATTTGATATAAGAAAAGCATTATTAGATCAATATTTTCCAAGATTTAATTTTGAGACTTTAAGAAATCAATATTTAAAAAAAGAGGTCGTGGATGATGATATCCTAGACGCGATTGCGGTCCTCTGGAGTGCAAAGAGAATTCAAGCTAATAAAGCTTCTTTTATACCAAAAATACCTGAAAAAGCTAATATGCAGATTGTTTATTAATGGCCTATATTATAAAAATTCTTATTGCAGTTTCAGTGATTCTTCTTGTGACTGAACTGAGTAAAAAAGATACAAAATTAGCAGCATTATTTTTAGCGCTGCCAATTATGTCATTTACTGCATATACTTTAATTTGGTTTGAAAGCAAAGATGTCGAGAAAATCGCAAGATTAGCTAACGAAAATTTTATCTATATATTTCCAGTCATGCCAGTTTTGCCGCTATTTAGCTGGCTACTTAGAAATGGGTATAGTTATTATACCTCTATGATTTTAGTGGCCACACTGATGCTTATTCTCTTCTATTTACTGCAAAAAATTTATTAATGTTTAAAAGTTTTATTAATTTGTTTATTCGTTAAGATCTCATTAGATCCATACTTACAATAATATTCATATGGTTAGTATCAATAGTTTTTTAAGTGTTCATCTCTTAAATATTTAATATGAAAACTCTCAGACTTGTTTTAGGTGACCAACTTAATCCTAATCACTCTTGGTTTAAGAGTGTTAATAAGGATATCGTCTATATTTTAATGGAAGTTAAACAAGAAACAAGCTACGTGCTTCATCATGCACAGAAAATTCTAGCAATATTTGCTGCTATGAGAGACTTTAAAGAATCCCTTACAAAAAGTAGTCATCAAGTTATTTACATAAAAATAAATGATAAGGCGAATCAACAATCTTTTAAATCCAATCTTAATGCTTTACTTAAAAAGCATCGTATTAGAAAATTTGAATATCAAGAGCCAGATGAATCTAGGCTGGATAAAGAATTAAAAAGTTTTTGTAGTGAAATTTCTATTCCGTCTGAATGTATCTCAACAGAGCACTTTTATACAAGCCGTGATGAAGTAAAAGAAGTATTTAAGGATAAGAAGCAATGGCTGATGGAATCCTTTTACCGCTATATAAGAAAAAAACATCATATTCTGATGTCAGATTTAAATGAGCCAATAGGATCGAAATGGAATTTTGATAATGAAAATAGAAAGGCATGGAAGGGCACCCCAAAAACTTTTAAAGATACTCGACCCAAACATAATCATAGTGCCCTATGGAATGAAATTAATAGTGCTCAGATTCAAAACTTTGGTGAAAATAATGCATCTCAATTTCGTTGGCCATTAAATAGGCAGGAGGCATTAAAGCACCTCGATTCTTTTGTGAAAAATATATTAGTTCACTTTGGTGATTATCAAGATGCTATGCACAAAGATGAGTCAAGAATGTTTCATTCTTTAATTTCTTTTGCTCTTAATACAAAAATGTTATCACCTCATGAAGTTATTCTTAAAGTTGAAAAATCGTATCGCAACGATCTTATATCTATTAATACTGCTGAAGGTTTTATCAGACAAATATTGGGCTGGAGAGAATACATGAGAGGTTATTACTGGGCAAATATATCAACACTAAATAATGATAATTATTTTAATCATCAATTACCGGTGCCGAGCTGGTTTTGGAATGGTCAAACCCAAATGAATTGTCTTAAATATTCGATTAATCAATCTTTAAATGAAGCCTATGCACACCATATTCAAAGACTTATGGTGATAGGCAATTTTTCTCTTCTTGCAGGCATTCACCCACAAAAACTTCATAAATGGTATCTTGGCATTTATATTGACGCCTTTGAATGGGTGGAAATGCCTAATACACTTGGTATGAGTCAATTTGCTGATGGAGGAAAATTAGCGAGTAAGCCCTATGTTTCCACTGCGAATTATGTCAATAAAATGAGTAACTATTGCGAGGGCTGTCATTACTCAAAAAATGAAAAAATTGGGGAAAAGGCTTGCCCATTTAATAGTCTTTATTGGAATTTCTTTTTAGTAAATGCCGCAAAACTTGGCAAGAATCCTAGATTAGGCATTGTATATAAACAACTTAGGGATATGGATCGTGACTTATTAAAGGCTGTACAATCTCAAGCACGTAAACACATTCAAAATATAGAAATCTTATAGCCCATTATTTTTGCAGGAAGAAGCTTTTTTCTTATTTTTCCGATTATGTTAAATTTTTATGGCGCCTACAACGTTCAGAACAATACTTAACTTCATCCCAAACAAGTTGCCATTTTTTTCTCCAAGTAAATGATTTTTGGCAAACAACACAAATCTTGGTAGGTAATTGTGCTTTCTTTATCATTCTCATAAAAAAAATTAACGGCTGATTTTATATTGCGTAGGGCAATAGGCACGTTTTATGTCAGGGGATCTCAGTTTGATATGTTTGACTGATTTTTCTTTGACGCGCTTTCTCCACAATCGATAAGAGGATGGCTTGAGATTTTCTTGCATGATTCTCATTAGAGACGACTCATCTAAATGAAAATTTTTTAAGATGGCCTCAAAAGGCGTTCTATCTTCCCAAGCCATTTCAATGAGACGTGAAAGATCTCCTTCACTCAATGATGGCTTTTTTGCGCCCATTATACTGAGCAAAAAAGATACTTAATAAAAGCAGCGATGCCTAAACCGTAGAATGCAGTGCCAAGAGCACATCTAAAAGCCATATGCCAATTATAAGGACATTTTTTTTCTTGCTTTACTTTCTTTGCCATGATCAATCCTGTTTTTAATCAATACATTTGATAGAGTAAACGCGAAAAATAGAGTTCACTAAATTAATTAGTGAACTCTATCTGCTATGTTAAATTTTTAAAAATTTAAAATTCACCACGAAGACCAATCATAAGCGATCGACCACCCATGGGCGCTATATCTTTAAGGAAAGATGAATGATCCCGAATTTCTTCGTCCAGTAAATTATTAGCACGAGTAAAGGCTTCTAGGTTCACTTGTGTGGGTAATCGATAAGTCGCCAGCATACTGACGTTTGTATAGGCATCACTATGAAGCTCTTTAGTCCCGACATAATTAAAATTTGTAGCCACATGGTCTTGCTTAAAGGCATGAAGCACATCTAATCTTGCTCCAAAGCGATCAAATTCATATTTCAACCCAGCCCCTAATTTAAGAGGAGCAATACGGGGGACATATCCACCATTGGTCTTATCTTTTGCCTCCACATAATCTCCCCTAAGATTAAATTGGAGATAATCATTAAGCATAGTTTTACCCTCTAATTCAACTCCTTTAAACTCAGCCTTAATGCCTGAGAAGACAGATTTTTTATAGGTAATTTCTGTACCCTCTTCCTCCTCATTTTCGCCTGTTCCCGAAGTATTGGTTGATAAAAGACCAATGAAGTTTGAGAACTTATTAAAATATGCCCCAAAGCTCAAGCTATCTTGTCCTGACTTCCAGCGAATCTGTCCATCGATACTATTTGATTTCTCTTTTTTTAACCCAGATTGGCCCTCCTCATAATTACCCGTTGCCACATGAACCCCATTTGCAAAGAGTTCAAAGTAGGAGGGTGCACGTTCATTATGCGATACATTAGCCGTTAATGACCATCGCTCATTAAGCGCATACAAGCCACCAATCGCACCATTATTGGTATTAAATTTTTTAGTTGTTGGGTTACCAAACTTATTGTCTTCGCCGCCACCTGCACTTTTAAGCTCATGTTGACCATGCCTTAAACCAAAGCTCAATTTATGTTTATCGATAGGAAGCTCCTCATAAACATAAAAGGATTGAGATTTAGCCTTTGAATTGGGCACAAACGCCTCATGTCCAATGGCATTAAATTTTCCACTATCAAAGTGCACGCCCAAGATACCAGTCACCCCAGCAATGGGCCTGTGTCCTATTTCAAAGGTCCCATCAATCCCAGAATTTTTAAAACTGGTATGGATCACACTACCCGCTTTCTCGTCATGCTTATAGTCTGTGTAGGCAACCTTGACTTTAGCGCGATCAAAAAAAGTATTTAAATCTTTGAGTTCGGATGCGAAATCATAGCGGTCACGATCCATATCGAGATGAATACTTGGCTCTTTGACACTTCCATAAACACTTTGATGTTTTGCATAACTAAACCCTGCGAAGCCTTTATCAAAAATCATCGAGGCACCGATTGCACCCCCTTTTGTCTCAGATTGGCTATTGAGGAGTTTATTTCTTCCATGATTGGTAGAGTAGGTTTCATAAGCCCCTGGATACACACTACTTGCTTTGGTCCCACCATCTGGGGCCCAAGCTTGCGTCGATTCAAGTCGATTAGAAACTGCATTGCCTGGAATGCGGAAGTTTTTACCATCACGATTGTAAGCATCCAAGTGCATCACAAAATTCCCTGTGCCAATATCAACAACAGCTGCTTGGCTTTGCTCTAGATTTGCTCCCCCATATCTCACTTCACCACGTCCCATAATACCTTGAAGTTTTTCTTTTGGAATTCTATGGTCAATAGCATTGACAACGCCCCCTACCGCCCCACCCCCGTATAAAAGTGTGGCTGGGCCCCGAATGACATCTATCTGTTCAATGATGAGTGGGTCAATGGCAACACCATGGTCGAAACTTAGGTTAGAAGCATCTAAGCTATTCACACCATTTTGTAAGATTTTAATACGGTCACTGTCCATACCCCTAATCATGGGACGTCCTACTGAAGGGCCAAATGAACTATTGCTTATCCCAGGGATACCATTCAAGGTTTCAGCTAAGGTACTTTCTCTTTTTAATGAGAGCTCTCGACCATTTAAGATTGAAATGGGGACTACCATTTGATCTGAACCTACCCCAAGAGGGTTACCTGTCACGGGGGTAACAGGAAGATTTATCATAACTTTTTCAGCGGCGATGGCTCCGCTTGATGATACAAACATAAGCGCTAAAGTTAATTTCTTGAGTTTCATTTCACACCTTTTTTTAATAATTCAAACAAAAGTCCATCAGATTAAGATGGGGTTATTTTTAACGTATTAAGAATTTAAAGGTGTTGAGGTGGGTCGCGAGCAGCAAAATTCAATATCGCGGGAGACTGATAGGAGTAAATGCCTAAAATAAATGGGGTGTCATGATTCAATACGTCTAAATGCAATGTATAAAAAACGTGGTCAGCATATTGAAGATTTGCAAACTGTGCACATTCAGGGCAAAAATTTGAATCAGATTTTTTAGAATGAGTTTGTTTTAAATCATCTTGAATATGAGAAACTTGATGTGAGAGTGCCGCATGCTGACTAAGAACAAAAAGAAATATCAAACACAATATAGAAAAAAGTTTTTTTAACATGTCGCTAATTTTAACACCAAAAATGCAACTATATTGCATATTTTTCAGTACTTTAAATTATTGGCAACGAGAACACTTGCCCTTAACGGTAAGCTCAATTGTATCAAAGATGAATTTTGGGGGTAGCTCGAGCTTAAATTTTGGATGAATATCGTCTAAACAAAAAAATTTCCCGCAATTCTGACAATTAAAATGTGCATGTAAGTGATTATCGGGAGCGATTTTTCGACTCGAACGATACTTTTCATTAGACTGAATAAATTGATGATTGATTTCAAAGTACCTTGCACGGTCCTCACCCGAAATACGATGAATTAAACCATTTTTTAGCAACCAATTAAGATTCCGATAAAGTGTCACACGATCAAAATTTTGTGGGAGCTTCTTCAAAATCTCTTGGTGAGACAGTGGTCTTGGATTTTTCAGGAGAATATCTGTAACCTCAAGGCGAGCTTGAGTAGCTTTTAACTTTGTTTGATTAAATAAAGTCTGAGATGTTTTCATTTTTTACAAATAATATTATCTATTAATAAATTTAAATTTGTAATAAAAATTTTATGCTCACCTAAAAATTTATATTTTATTGCAAACATAAAGCTAAGCCTTTTTCAAAAATTTCCTGAGGGAGTTTTTTTCCTATAAAGACCATGACTGACCCCCGCTTTTCATTCGTTTTCCACTGACTACCTTTTTCTGCACCCATAAGCATATGCACACCCTGAAAGACAAAGCGGCAATCTTCCCCAGCAATATAAAGAATACCCTTATATCGTAATAACTGAGGGCCCAAAATACCCAACATATCCCCTAAAAACAGTTCAAGCTTTTCCATATGAAATGGTCGATCTGATTTGAAAACAAAAGAGGCAATATCATCGTCATGTTCATGACTAACATCCTCTAGGAAATCTGGCTCTATTTTTAAAATTTCATCCAAAGAAAATCCAGAAATATCTAAAATATCCTTAATATCTGTCTTACCAAAGTGAACATTTTTAATTGGTGCACGAAAATTCATCTGACGCAATCTTGAAGTCAAAACTTGAATAACGTCGTTTGAAAGAAGATCAGTTTTAGATATTAATATTCTGTCAGCAAACCCCACTTGCTCTTGCGCTTCATGGTGTTCATCAAGTTGTTGCATTCCATGCACAGCATCTACCACCGTAATAATTCCATCCAATTTATAGCGCGCCTCAATATCAGCCTCCACAAAAAAGGTTTGCGCTACAGGTGCAGGATCTGCTAAACCTGTCGTTTCTATAATCACACGATCAAAATTTAAGTCGCCTGCTAACTGTTTTCGTGCAAGGTCACCCAAAATGCGAACTAAGTCACCTCGAACTGTGCAACAAATACAACCATTATTCATTTCTACAATTTGCTCTTCACCATGAATGAGGAGCTCACCATCAACTCCAGACTCTCCAAATTCATTCTCAATGACAGCAATTCGATGTCCATGCTCTTCACTTAAAATACGATTAAGCAAAGTTGTTTTGCCCGACCCTAAAAAACCTGTCAAAATTGTGACTGGTATTAAAGTATTAGTTTTCATTTTATATTCGTCCTTGTTCAATATTTTTTATAAAAGAAACCACTAAAAGTCCAATTGCCATTAAGCTTATTTGAAAGAACATATCTTTTGGTTTACGATGATGATGGAGCTCAGGAACTAAGTCTGCAATTGCAATATAGATAAAACTTGCAGCCGCTAAAGTTAACACGTAGGGAATGATGCTTTGTGCATCGTTTAGACTGAGCCAACCAATCACGCCCCCGAAAGTCATCGCGAATCCTGAGAGAGCATTAAGTAAAATTGATTTTATTTTTGAAACACCTGCATTGAGTAACACAATAAAATCAGAGATCTCTTGGGGTATTTCATGAGCCGTAACAGCAATAGTGGTTGCCCAACCTAATTTCGAATCAGTCAAAAAAGCAGCTGCGATTAATATGCCATCAACAAAATTATGCATTGAATCACCAAGAATAATCATTGATACAACCGGTTTTTCTTGCTTAAGCCCTAAGGAAGCAGAATGATCATGGCGCCATAAGGCCACTTTTTCTAGAAGAAAAAATCCCATGATCCCAGCAATCAGAACCCAACCAAGACTTAAAGTGTCCAATCCAAGTGAGATGGCCTGCGGCAATAGATCAGTAAATGCAAAACCAAGTAAAATGCCTACAGAAAATGCCACCATCCGGTTGGTAAATCTACTTAAAAAAGATAATCCCAATGAAGCTGCTAAAAATACAGAAAATACTCCACCAATAAGTGTCGCAAGAATTATTTCAAGAAGGATCATTAGAAAGAAGAGACTAAATAATTAGAGCTCTTCAATTTACAGATAAATAGAATTTATTGCAATAATGTTGCATTAAATTTAAGAAGTTTTAATAAAATACCAAAGATTAAAATCGGTTACTTAATTCTGCAAGATAAAACCATTCATTTCCTGGCAATGCTTGTGTATTTGGAAACATAATTTTTACATCATCATTAGTAAAAACTTTTTTGCCATTGTGACGGGTTCCGATAACTTGGCCAGCTTTAACATGATCAAAACTTTTCCACTCTTGACTAAAATAATCGCCCTCATGAAGCTTATCTATCACTTCAATAATTCTTAAACATTGATAATTTGATATCCCCATCGGTAAGGGTCCGTCCACGAGCCCTAAATGGAGCAAGCTATTTGATATTGCTTGATAAGCGACCTCAGGTGCACTTAAGTCATTATGTTGACCGCACTCCAACGTAATACCGTAGCCCCCTTTGGAACGAATAAATTCTGTGGTGCCCATTCCATAGTGAATATCTAGATTTTGAAGTTGTGAGTTTTGTGGGTAATCATTCTTATTAGCACAGCGGTATTCTACCCCTCTTGCATAAGTGTCAAGCCAACCATCTACAAATACTTTGACGCCTAATTTTAGGGCAAGCTCTTCTTCTTGTTTTGCAAATTTAAATGGTTCTAATGGACCAGAATTATTTGCAGGTCCTATTAAGGCAAATGGTGACCCAGGGGAGTGAAATGAATGTAAGTCTAACAATACATTGTGCTCAGATAAAAGGGGACATAACCAATTTGCTACATAATCCTCAAAATATTTTGGATTCAAATTTGGATTAAGGTTTCGATTCAGATTTCTATCGCCCATACGTTGCTTTTTAGAAAAAGCGAGAGGATTGGTAATTGGAACAAAGGTTACACTTCCTGAAGTAATAACTTTCTTTTTAGTATCTAGCTCATCTATAATTTTTTCTATGGCCTGAGTCCCACAAATTTCATTTCCATGCACAGCTCCTAATACAATTAAATTTAAACCAGATTTTATTCCAGAATATCTAACTGAATTAAAATGAAATGAATTTGACGAAGTGATGTTTTCCATATAAAGCTTATTTTCTAATAATTAATCACAAAAAAAAATTTATTGATTGTGATGTCATCAAAATTTTGGGTAAGTTTCTTTAGTATATCTTGTTCGGAGAATGGTTGATAGTGGCTAAAAAGAAGACCAGTAATTAAAGCCAATTTCGATAATGTTTATTTAAGAATATAAGAAATGCGATGATTATCAGGTGTGATTGATTCTAATTTTACCCACTCCTTATTATCTTTATACCATAACTGAATATTAATTTTAGGGGCTAGAACCTGATATAAATCAGTTTCAAAATTTTCATTTTTAACTTTAATAGATCTTTTGCCTAAATTTTTAATCTCTACTTCCACATATTCACCGGTCTGAACATTTAAAAGTTTTTTTTGTTTTAGCATAAGAGGATTCCAATAACTAAAAGTCATAGGGCACTCTGCTACAAATGTTTTATTTGCTGGTTCAATTAATCTAAAATTACTAGCTTCTGTTTTACCTAATACTTTAAAATCATCACCCCCATCTTGGGTTGAGGATTCAATGGCATACAAACAATCCTTATTCCAAAGCTCTTTCGATATATGCTTATATTTATAAACTGGAATAGATAAGAGTGTGACTTTAAAACTAGCATTACTTATAAGCTGATTAAATTTATCCTCTTCTTTGAGTTGAAAAGAATGCTCCCCAATCAATTTTTCATCCATAAGGACATTAAAATTCCAGTCTTGTGCAAAAGATAGATATGGAAGCAAAAGAATAATAAAAATTAAATTTTTAAAAGAAAAAGACAGCATGATAAATTAACAAACTCCATTCCAAGATTTTTCAAGAGATTGGGTTTCATTATTTTTTCCAGGGAAATTTTGAAAATACATATCAATGAGATAAGGAAGTGTCACAGTAAGTTTTGAGCATGTACCTTTACTTCTCAAACTGCCCTCATACATCTTATCGAGCTCACCACCGTTGATTTTAGGTTGAGCAATATCAATACGAATATATCGTGTAAATAAAGTATACTTATTAGTACGGGTTTGATATCCACGATATCCGTACAAGGGCATACTTGGATAAAAACCATAGTAATTCATAGAATAACCTGTATAGCCGATCATACCAAAATCAGGGACCGTATAGGTCTCAGTCATATCTTTTCCATTATCGTCTCCATAATCAAAGAAAAGGATTAGTTCTGGTTTTCTTGAATGATCAATGACAGTAAAGCCTAATTTCTCGATACGATCTTTTAGAATTGCTGCGTAATTTTTAAATTCCAGAGAGCTTTTTTGCGTTTGATGCCAAGGAACGATCGCGATTGTAGGGGGGTTAAAATCTTTAGGCAATTCGTGAAAAACAGTGAGTTCAGCTTTGATTATTGGATTCTTCTCAGCTAAATGTTGGCATCCCGAGAGTGTAAGAAACATTATTAAGGAAACTAAAGTAAAAATTAATCTCATTTTTTTTTGACTACAAAGTTAAATTTTTGTTCACTTATTGATTAAAAATAAAGTTCGAAATACTACCACGTTGCATCTTTTTCTTGATTCTCAGAAGCCTCCCAAATTTCCTTTGCGGCATCAAGATTAATAGCCATTATAAAAAATCCAACTATTAAGTCCGGCCATATCGAATACCAAATAAAACTGATTAAGCCAGTAAGCACAATCGCAATATTAGCGAGGGCATCATTTCGTGCTGAAAGAAAAGCAGCACGAGTTAGACTGCCCTGATGATGCCTAAATTGCATCAAAATATATGTGCAACTTACATTGATTATTAGAGCTCCAAAACCAGTCAAGGAGAGTATTGAGGGATCAGGGACTGATGGCATATAAAACTTTTGCCAAGCTGTATATAAAAATGCACATGCAGGAACTAATAAGAAAATCGCTAAGCATTTTGCGAGTCTTGCTTTGTTTTGATATGTCCAACTTACTGCTAAAAAGATAAGCATATTGACTGATGTATCTTCTAAAAAATCGATACTATCGGCAAAAAGAGCCGTTGAACTTATATTGCGCGCGACAAAAAATTCTACAAAAAAATAACATAAATTAACTAAAGCTACGAATAAAACAGATTTTCTAAATAACCTCTCTTTATTTTGGAGTGAAGGCATTCTTTGGGAAATGCTACTTCACTTCAATCTTTATCATTTTACTTAAAGTTTTACCATATGAGCGATGGTAGCCATCAGCAAATTGGAGAGTCAGGGTATAGGTGCCAGAATTTAAATAAAGCTCAGTTTCTGTCTGTCCTTTACCAAAATGTAAGTGACTCTCGTCAGCTGGTATCGTTATTCCTTTATCTATATAGGTCTGATTAATCAATAAATGATGATGGCCTGAACCCTCCTTCAATTCTCCAGCAGGTGCAATATTCAGACCAGAGACTTTGAATATCACTTTAAAAGGATTTGATACCTGATCACCATCTTTAAGATTTACAAAATCAACAGATGGCTCAGTAGGTAAAATTTCACTGCTTGGATAAGAAAAGGGATGAGATGAAAGAAATAAGGCAGATAACCCTATTAAAAAAAGTGTTTTTATTTTCATGGTAGATAGATTTAAATAATAGTTTTTAAATAATACAATAAACTCATTACATGTAACGCCTCATTCAAATGAAATACTTTTGCAACTTTTTACTTATTATGTCCCTTTTTCAGCCAATGAATTTAATGGCCGAATCAAAAAAAAATATTCTAAAAATTGCAATTCTCTATGATGATGAATTTCTTCTTCATAACACTGGGCATAATCACCCTGAAAATTCTGATCGCATCACACATGCAATTAACTCTCTTCGAAATGATTCGAAATTAAAATTAAATTTAATATGGCCATCTTTTGATTATGCGCCAATAGATGTTATCAGCCTCGCACATTCTAAAGAATATATAAATCTAGTAAAGTTAGAATCAGAAAAGCTAAGTGGGTTTTCAGCAAAACTTAGTACAGGTGATACTGTTATCTCAAAACAATCATTTCAAGTTGCAAGAAAATCTGTCGGAGCAGTGACTCATGGTATTGATCAAATCATGAAGGGAAAAGTATTTAGTGCATTTGCGTTCACGAGACCACCTGGGCATCATGCTAATAAGGATCGAGGTATGGGATTTTGTATATTTAATAATGTGGCAATTGCTGCTAAATATCTTCAACAAAAATATGCTATCAAAAGAATATTAATCGTCGATTTTGACGTTCATCATGGTAATGGCACACAAGATATTTTTTATGATGATGACTCTGTATTCTATTTTAGTATTCATCAGCACCCTTTTTATCCTGGCACAGGTCGTCCAAATGAACGTGGGGTTGGAAATGGTTTGGGTTTTACATTAAATATCGATTTACCAAAAGGAGCTGGTGACTTTGAGTTTATTGAGGGATTAAAAAATCAGTTAATACCTGCAATGGATGAATTTAAACCTGAGTTTATTTTAGTTTCTGCTGGATTTGATGCTCATGAGAATGACTTGCTTGGACAATTAAATTACTCTGATGATGGCTATAAGAAGGCCACAAATATTTTATCGTCTATTGCAAAAAAGTACGCGTCTAATCGCATGATGTTTGTATTAGAAGGCGGTTATGAACCGACAAATATCACAAAAGCTTCTCAGAGTATTTTAAATACAATTATTTCTCCCTGATAGATCTTCAGAAGATTCGCGCGATTCATTTCTTATCAATTAAATTACATATTTAATTTCATTTACTTTATTTAGTTTGCTTTATCTACATAGATTGACTTGACTTTTTAAACGAGAATGATTGTTGTTTGACTTTTTAAATGAGAATGATTATCATTAAGATATGAAAGATGTGAAGATTAAAGAAAAAATAATAAAATCAATAGGTTGCCTTTTAATAAGCAGCATTGCACCTTCCCTTTTGATGGCTGAACCAAGTGAAAAGATTGCAAGGATCGACCTACAAGAAATAGAAGTTAAAGATCAGCTACCTAGAACATATTTAAAAAAAAGAATTTTTACAGCAACAAAAACAGATAGTCTGATTCGAGATATTCCTCAATCAATATCAGTGATTAATCAAGAGCAAATTAAAGATCAGTCTACTTTTGGTCTCATAGATGCTATTAAATATTCTCCCGGTTTGATGGCAGGACAAGGTGAAGGTAACCGAGATAGTGTTTTTTTTAGAGGTAACCAAAGCACATCAGATTTATTTGTGGATGGCATAAGAGACGATGTTCAATACTATCGTGACCTATACAATATTGAGAGGGTCGAAGTGCTGATGGGGCCTAATGGTATGATCTTTGGACGAGGTGGTGTTGGTGGGGTAATTAACCGTGTTGTCAAAGAGGCAAATTGGAATAATAAAAGTGAATTCATAATTCAAGGGGGCGCTTATGATTTCAAACGTTCATCCATTGACTATAATCAAGCTATAAATGATTCTCTCTCCATAAGAATTAATGGGGTGATTGAAGAATCGGGAAGTTTTAGGCATGGCGTTGACAGTGAAAAAAAGGCAGTCAATCCCACAATCACTTATAAATTCTCAGACAAAACAAAGCTGATTGCTGGCGTAGAATATTTTAATGATCAAAGGATAGGCGATCGCGGTATACCCTCTGTAGCTAATGGATTGCAGAGTTATCCCTATAAAACAAATCGCTCAATATTCTTCGGAAATGCCTCTCAAAGTCCTACAGAGGCTTATATTAAAAATGGTTACGCCATTTTTGAACATGCCTTTGATAATGGATTAAATCTTAAAAATCACGCCCGCTTTACTGACTATGATAAGTACTATCAAAATGTTTACGCAAATGGTCAGGTAGAGTCAGCCGGAACGATCAGTATTGACGGTTATATCGACGATACCCAAAGACAAAATTTTTTCAATCAAACGGATTTAACCTATCACTTTAAAACAGGTCCGGTATCACACAAATTCCTGAGTGGTATAGAATTTGGATTTCAAGAAAACCAAAACTTTAGAATTGCAAATAGTGAAAGTCCAGACCCTACACCCTCAGCTTCCAATCCCTTTGCCCTCCTCACTTTTGGATCTACTAGAAGCAGAAACACGACGACTGATATTTATAATCAAGCACTTTATTTTCAGGATCAAATATATTTGAATGAGCAATATCAAATTATTACAGGTCTTCGTTACGATAAATTTAAAACTAAATTCAATGACAAGGTCACCGTTGGCAATAGCTCTAACATTGATGATGAATTTCTATCCCCAAGAATCGGTTTCGTTTATAAACCGATTGAGCCGATGTCTATTTACTCGAATTATAGTTTAAGTCATCTGCCGAGAACAGGAGAACAACTAACCTCATTAACATCGACTAATAGATCATTCGACCCAGAAAAATTTACAAATATTGAAGTTGGATTTAAGTATGATATCTTACAAAGTTTTTCAATTAGCTCTGCTATTTATCGCTTAGAAAGAAGAAAGATGCAAATCACAGATCCCTCAAATTCAACAAATCAAATTCTAATAGACGGTCAAGTATCTAAAGGTTTTGAATTAGGGGTAGTAGGTAACTTATCTGAGTCATACAGTTTATACGGCGGATATACCTATCAAGATGCAGAAATTACGAAGACACAAGGCACAGGCACCTCGCAAATTGCATCGGGCACGGCGCTGGGTCATGCAGCAAATCATGCCTTTTCATTATGGAATAAATACCAATTTAATGATACATGGAGTGCGGCTTTAGGTGTCGTCAGTCGAAGTGATATGTATGCTACAACACCTACAGTATCAACTGCTGTCAGACTTCCAGGCTATGCAAGATTAGATGCAGGGCTGTATGCAAATATAAATAAACAACTTAGATTTCAATTGAATATTGAAAATTTACTTGATAAAACTTACTACCAATCTGCTCATAATAATAACAATATCATGTTTGGATATCCTCTCACTGCTCGGGCATCATTGACCTATACTTTTTAAAATTATTTTGATCTAAAGCCTCAAATTTATTAATACTTTCCAAAAAAATGTACGACCGTGCGACTAGTCACTGGCAAAAGCATATGAGAAATTGTAAGGGCCATCAAAACAGAAAAAATTATATTCAAATAGTTAATTTGTAGACTTTCTGAAAGAATAAAATATGAAAATAAGGTTACAGGCAGGGAAAAGAGTATTAAAAAAAAGAAATCTTTAAATGATTGAACTCCAATATTAATTAATCCCCTAAGGCTATGTAAAGCGCAAAAATAAAAAGTAAACCAATAAAGAGGTTTTAAAAAGCTAGCCAAAACTATGGTGATTAAAAATTCTATGATTAGAAAAATTTTATCTATTTTCTTAATATTCCGACTAGTCAAAACATAGAGTAAGAAACAAAATATAAGAAATATTATTGCTAATTTCATTATCAAGAAAAGTTTAGTATTTATATCAAAATTTGTTAATAGGTCAAAAATCGACTTAACTTCCTTTTCAAAAAAAAGTACAGGTAATAAAGTCATAACAAATCCCCATACATGTTTAATATTCCTACTAAGAGAATTCAAATATAAAAGATCACTAACCCCAAAATGAAATATTGACATCAAAAGAAGAACGAGCAATCCCACTGCAGGGCTTATAAACCATAATGACAAGCCTAAAAGTACAATTAGAAGATAAAATAAAAAAACTGCCACTCTCAGTTTAAATTTAGTGAAGGCTCTCCAGATAATTATCGAGTCAGCCGCTCCATGAGATATGCCAAAAGACATAATAATTAAGAATAAAAAGAATATAGATGAATTGATATCACTCATTTTAAGACTAGAATGATATTGCGAAGTTAATACTACAAATAGACTTACTACTAAATAAAATATCTGATGAATCCTAATCTTACTTAACATATAAATTTATCAAACCTTTACACATAATTATTTTAGGTAATTTGAAAATAATAAATAAATAATCAATTAATTTTGGTTGATCTGCTAAAAAACGAATAACTGAACTAATTGGAACTTTAGTAAAAAAATATTTAAATATTTTTGGAGCGCTCTGAGGATTCGATCTTATTGCAGAAAGTAAAACTTTATCTAGCCAATTAGTTAAATTATTTTTTTTATAATGAATCATTTCATAACTAAAAATTTTTTGTGTATCGATTTGATTTGCCCAAAGCGCGATACGAGTAAATGCATATCCTGATGCAGGTCTTGAAGCCCCTCCGAAATTTCCTATTCTAAAATACTTATCAGAATGATTTAAATCAGGATAAGGTGACATTGGTAGCACAGCTTTTTCACTTCTTAATATTTTTTTTACAAAGAATTTTTTTAAAGTAATCTTATGAAGTCCCTCTAGTAATTTAAAATCTGTCTCAGAGGTAAAACATGTTGTTTCTATTAATGCTCTATTTTGAGTAAAAGGTAGAATATAGGTAAAAATTACACTATTTTTTGAATCAGAAAAATCCATCAAGGTAGCAATATTTGCGTCAAATATTTTCTTAGTTGAAATAATTTCAGTACCTATGAATACTTGCTTTAAAGATGGATATTTATCATCAAATTTTTTATTGGGTCTACTATCTACAATGTATTGAAATGGAATTTTTTTACTTTTTAAATGAATGAGCCAATGATTTTTCCCTTTTTCAATATGTTTTATTGAACACCCCCGTTGTATTTTGATCCCGTTTTTACTCACCCTTTGATAAAGCTCCTCAAGGACTGTTTTTGATGCATAGCAAACATATCTATATTTCCCCAAATCAATAATATGTGATTTATTTTGAGTCTTAATTTCTATTTGAGACCATTCTTTTCTCGGCTTTACACTTAAAGTTCTTGTGATATCAAATAATCCAGGCCCCTTCCAAAAACTATAGGTTTTATCATTTTTTATAACGCTTTCTTTTTCAAATAAAATAAAATTTATAATTCTTTTTTTTAATAATGCATTCGCAAGGTGAAGACCCGACAAACCAGCACCAATAATTCCAATATCAAATTTTTGTTTCATATATTAGTAATGTACATCAGGAAGTTTTGCTAAATGTTTATGAAGATACCTCTTATGAGGCTTTAAATTAGATTGAAAAGAAACCAAATATAATGAAATTATTTTTAATGTAATCAATAGCTTAGAAAGGATACCTACGTAACACCTTTTTTCATTTTTTTGATATTTAGTATTGATTAATTTATAACCAATTTGTTGGTAGAGGGTGGAGGCTAATTTAACTGCAAGGGAGGAGCCCTTTGGCAAATGATCGATTGCTTCATTCGCACTAGCAAAGTAAATATTTGCCAGATCAATAATTTTTTTTCGAGCTATATCTATTTTTTTTGCTACCCCTTTTGTTGGATTAGATATTTCGTTTGATGTATATTTTCCAACAAAACTTTTGGGCAAATAGTTCCTATTACGTAAACTATCTTCATAAATATCTCTAGATATATTAATCAATTGCATTGCAATACCTAAATCAATTGCAAAATATCTCATTTTTTTATCTTTTACACCAAAAATATCACATATCATTAATCCCACAGTACCAGCAACTTGATAGCAATAAATAATTAAGGATTTTTCTGACTCGAATGAAAAAAATTTAATGTCTGATATTTGACCATTTAAAAACATTTTTAAAAGCCTTGGATTTGGCCAACTTTCTTTAGGAATATTTTTTAATACATTAATTATTGGATGAGATCGATCTTGATTCCAAGCTCTCATAAAAAATAAAAGCTCTCGACTTGCAATTTTTGTATTTTTAGCTTCGTCAACTAAATCATCAATTTTTCGGCAAAAGCTGTAAATAGAGAATATGGCATTCATTTTTGGCTTATCAAGAAAAAAGGAAGCCCAATAAAAAGTCTTACCATACTTTCGCATTAAAAATTTATTTTGCATTCACAGGGATAAGCTTATCTATGACCTTTGCTGAGTTTAGTACGCCTGGAACCCCTGCACCAGGATGTGTCCCTGCACCTACATAAAAAAGATTTTGATATAAATCATCCTTATTGTGTGTCCTGAACCATGCAGATTGTCTGAATAGGGGCGCTATTGAAAAACCAGAGCCAAAAGGCGTATTGTAATCATTTAAAAAATTTTCAGGAGTCATATAGAATGATTCACAGATATTATCATTCAGTTTTGGCATTATTGTTTTTTCTAGGGCTTTAATAATAGACTGAGAAAATTTTGGTGCTTCATCTTGCCAGTTAATATTGCCTTTTAAATTAGGAACAGGAACTAGAGCATAATAACTATCACAGCCGATGGGAGCAAAATCAGAATCAGTTGCTGTGGGTCTATGGAGATAAATTGAAAAATCATCAGCTAATTTATAACTATCAAAAATATCACTGAGTAATTCCTTATATCGAGAGCCCATCCAGATCGTATGATGAGCAATATCAGCATACTTAATTTTTGTGCCAAAGAAAAGAACAAATAAGCCCATTGAATATTTTGCTGTTTTTTCAATAAATTTATTATGCAGTGAAATTTTTTTATTATCTATTAAATGATTATTAGTATAGATAGGATCTGCATTTGTAATCAAATAATCAGCTTTATAAAAGATACCTTTTGAATTTTCAATGCCTTCAACATGCTTATTAGCTGTTACAATTTTCTTAACTTCGCTATTTAAAAAAATATTGATGCCTTTACGCTCCATAAGCATTTTTAATTGAGTTATTATTTTTCCAGTACCTCCCTTTGCAAAAAAAACACCCCATTTTTTCTCAAGTGCATGAATAAGTGCATAAATTGAAGTTGTATTAAAAGGATTCCCTCCAACAAGAAGAGGCTGAATTGAGAAAGCTTGTCTTAAATTTGGATGTTTTAAATAGGAGGATACAAATTGATAAACAGACTGATAACCTTTTAACTTGATAATATCGGGCGTGTATCGAATCAAACTACTCAGCTTATGAAAAGGTTGATCTGCAAGCTTAAGATACCCTAATTTAAATATTTCCTCTGCATGATTAAGCATTTTTAGATAGCCATTTACATCGCTAGGCTCAATGGCGCGAATTTGATCTAATAATTCATCCTGATTTGCACCATAGTTAAAAATTGATCCATCATGAAATCTAAAGCGATACCAGGGATCTAAAGGAATAAAATTTATAAAATCATCAATTTCTTCATCAAAAATTTCAAATAATTCTCTAAAAAGATATGGGGCAGTAATTACAGTAGGTCCTGCATCATAAACAAAGTCATTTTGCTTAAACTGTCTCGCCCTTCCTCCGATTTGATCTAGTTTTTCGTGCAAATCAACATCATAGCCCTTGGCTTTCATGCGCAAAGCTGCTGCTATGCCTCCAAAACCACTTCCGATTACAATTATTTTTTTATTTTGCATACAAAAATTGATGAGATCTTTTTTCTATTTCCTCACACAAAGATGAAATTATTGGCCTAATAACAATTGGCATAAGATATAGAGAGTTATTGATACTTTGAATATTGCAATGGATCCTATTAATTAAATCTTCAACAATACTTGAAGATATTAAAAAATTTTTAAATTCATTTTTATTCTTTTTAAAGAAATTAATTTCTTTTTCTGAAGATTTTTCTTTAAATAAAACTACTAATGCATTGACTCTCTCAAATTTAATATCTGTCGGAATTTCATTTGTCTGAATTAATAAAATATTCTCTAAGTCGTTTACCATTTGATATGCGAGTCCTATTTCATCTGTAATTTTTCTTAAATGTAAATAGTATGGTTCTTGTAACTCTGCACACTTAAACATTCCCAGTATAGGCAAACAAATTAGTGGTGAAGTTTTTGTGATTGCAATATTCTTATAATCTTCCCACTCTATATTTAAAAAATTGGTATTGACATCAACTGATTGACCAAAAACAATTTCTTTTACGGTACTTGAGAGTAAGCCTAATAAAATATTTTGATGCCAACCTTGTTCAATTTCAGTAATTTTTCTAAATGACTCAGCTATTAAATAATCGCCAGTACATATTGCTGCAGGTATACCAAAATTTTTCCATACACTAATCTTCCCTCTCCTAATCTCATCGCTATCACATACATCATCATGAAGAAGTGAGGCACTGTGAATTAATTCACATACAACTCCCCAAATAATTGTCGTGTGCTTTGATAGGCCTAAAGCTTTTCCGGTTGATAGTGCTAAATGTGAGCGAATTAATTTTCCTTCTGATTTTCCATGCCAATTAAGCCATAAAGATAAATTTTTTTCATTAACCTCAAAAGATTTTGCTAAATGTTTTTTAACACTTTCTAAAGAATCACCTTCGATTAAAAGCATAATTTGTCTAATTAGAATGGGAATGTATAAAGTACATGTTTAGTCTCTTAAAAGCCAAACTATGCACCAATTTCAGATTTTCTTTGCGCGATAATATAAATCAGAATACCAAAAACTGATTTAGCAATAATATCTACGAAAGTATAGCCAACTTGAATACTTACAAATGCTGATAAACCAAATAAAGGAAGAATATAAACAAGCGGATAAAATGACCACGATAAGATAACAAGTAACCTTATTTTCTTGAGTAGCGGTTGAACAATTAAAGGCTGCTTTTTAATTGATAGACCAATTCCATAAATCATTTCATACAATATATAAATAAATGGAATCATGGCTAGAATCCACCACATAATCTTGCTAAAGCCTATATTAAGGGTTTCCCCAGGATAGCCCAGTACCACCATAATTGCAGATGCCATAGTTAAGGACAGGCCTTTTTTATATGTCTCACCATAAGGTAATCTTAATATTAGAACAAATTCTAAAAGCAATAGAGGAACGGTTAGTAACCAATCAACATATCGATAAGCATTATTGAATTGCATTCCACTTTGCAATACCAACCCATCCTTTAAGGCATAGGCATTATTGAAGCTTTCGAAGATTCTACAGTAATGATAAGTTGTAATTAAACAGACTAGCCCTGAGAGGGTTAGTGCAGTTTTGTATGCGGGAGACACTTGCGATCTTTGAAATAGAAAAAAGATAGTTGACGCTCCAAAAGCAGCAATTGCAAATGAGAGTGCGTTATAAATTAAATTGAACTCAACTATACTCATGGTATTAGTATATCGATTTTATTGCTTTAGGTTTTTGATCTATTAATTTTATTAGTAAAAATAAAAAAACTGTGTAGCCTGAACTACACAGTTTTTTTTTAAAAATTACTTAGTTATTTAGATTCTGAAACTGCTACAGACCAAATAATTACACCAAAAGCAATTTTATTTAATACGTCAGCTAAGTTGTAGATGACATTTAAATTCGCTGCGCTGCTTGCTGGGTCTTGGCCAGTTAGATAACCAAAATAATAACCTAATGGATAAATTGCCCAACCAAACGTTACAATCAATCGCATAAGATTAAATGCTGATTGAACTGATGCAGGTGCTTTACTAGCACTGATTTTACCTGCTTCCCCTGCAAAGATTTCATAGAGAATGTAAGCCCAACCAAGCAATCCAACAATAAATGCTGTTGTAACATCAGCGTATCCTGCTTCACCAGCATAACCGCCAGCAAGCATCACTACTGTACCGATTAAGAGACGCCAGAAAACGCCGTTGGATACCTTAGTAATTGCAGAAAGGATAAGATAAAACTCAATCATTAACAGAGGCACGGTGATCAACCAATCAATATATCTATATACCGTTGGCGTTGTACCTGTTGATACCCATATATCACGCATATAGAAATAGTGAACGGCTGCAACAAGTGTTACAAGCCCAGAAACAGTTAGTGATGTTTTCCACTTTGCTGAAACACGATCTCTTTCAAGAAAGAAAAAAGCTGTTGATGCTGTTAAGGCTATAGAAATAAGCCAAAAAGTAATACCAACGAAATCATCGGGTTTTAGCATTGCGGCATCTCCTGCAAAAGCCGAGGATGATAGGCCTAGTAGAGACAATCCTAACAAGCTATTATTTTTTAAGAACTTAAAAAAACTTCGAAACATAAGAATCTCCTGTTGATTGAGTGAAAACTTTCATTTGCGGCTATATAGATAATCTACCAAGACAACAAAGCAAATTACCTTGAGTAAAGTTTACACTTTTAAAAAAGATTTATATCTTTTTTTTACTTAAATCGTGATTATTATTAACCACAATGCAAATAGGGGTATAAATAGGAAAACTTTAATGCTAAGGATAAATGCCTTAATTTATGTCCTAAAATTTACTTTTTTTTAAAAAATAAATATTTTACAAAAGAAGCTATACCTAACACTAAAAAGGCAGTCATGAGCAAATACATGATTACCATAGGCCAGCAATACCCTGAACTCATCATATGTTCCATATTTTTTCTCCGGTGAATTTAAATCTAATTGATTTGATTTGCAAAACTATGATTTACATCTCTGTGGTTCATCTCATCATTTCTCACTGCAATAATTACATCGCTTAATCGAGCATCTTCTTTTAGATGCCAATAATCAATGGCTATTTTAGGGGCTGGAATATCTTCATATTTGCCTTCATTTACACCTTTTAAATATTCGGTATAGCTGAAAACAGCCTCCTCTTCAAAATAACCAACTAAACGATGAGCAGTTTTAGATGAAATTAAATATAGTATAAAAAATAAATTATAAAAAATGCCTTGTGCAAGAATAATTAAGAATCTCTCAAAAGCATTGGGTTTGGCTATTTCAATGAAAGTCATTAAATGCATGCGTTCGTTTTCAGCTTCATCAAGCAAGGTCCTTATCCAACCATCATCACTCTTCATTCGCCTTAGAGATTTAAGATGTTGCAGTGTTCCACCAACCATCCCAGGAACTCCAGCTATAGTCTCTAAAACAACTGCTCTATGGCCATAACGTCCTGCAAAAAAAGTATCCGCAATGAAGCGTAGTAATTTAGTGCACGCCAAGGCAAAATAATCTGAAATGGCGCTGGCTGGATGATGTGGTATCTTTTTTTGCATACTCTTTATGAGTTATTAGAATGAAACGAGTTCCCTTTAGAATACTCAAATAATTAGTTATTTAATGAGGAATAAAATGAATAAAAAAATAGACCAAGAAAGATTACTAAAAAAAATTTATGGCAAGCTTCATGAAATTAATAAAAATATGCTGAAGGTATTCTGGATTGTTGCCATTTTTGCTATTCTTTATTTTGGGCTTATGTTGTATCTTTTGTCAAAATAATTTTTTAGAAATTTGAATTTACTTTTACAAAGTTCTAAGCAGCCAAGTTAACATTTCTAATATAGTGACATGTGTAGCCATCAGGATACTTTTCAAGATATTTCTGATGGGCTTCTTCAGCAGGGAAAAATGCCCAAAAGTTATTAACTTCAGTGGTAATTTTATTTTTGAGTACGCCAGAGAGATCTATCTTTTTAATCAAATCCTCAGCTAGCAGTATTTGTTCTTGAGTTGTAGCAAAAATAGCTGATCGGTATTGTGAACCGATATCATTACCTTGCTGATTAAGAGTTGTAGGGTCATGCATTTTAAAAAATTGCAAAAGTAGGTCTAAGAAACTCAAGTGGTGAGTCTCAAAAACAACTTTTACAGTTTCTGCATGTCCTGTGGTGCCAGTGGATACTTCACGATAACCAACATTTTTAACATGTCCGCCCGAAAAACCTACACTTGTGTTTACCACACCAGGTATTTTACTTAAAAGATCCTCAAGCCCCCAATAGCAACCCCCTGCTAAAAAGACTGTTTCATGGCTCATAGACTTTAAGCGCAATCAGATTGAGATTCAAGCCATCTTTTGGTACAAGCTTTATCTTCTTGTTTACAAGGAAATTCATCAGAAGGAAGTAAAGCTTTCATAGCTGCTTCCGGAGCAAGGTCTATAACCTTACAATCATTAAGTTCTTTTTTATTTGTATTCATGTCATCACCTTTTGGGTTGTATAAAATAGCTAACTTTTGGTTAGCTTGTTTAAGATATCCTAGGAATCTATTAGTTCCCAAAATTAACAATCATTCTTTAACCATTACTTTCAGGATTTTTTCAAATATTTTGAATGTCATATGTTAAAAGTTTTAATATTTTCAATTAAAATAACCCTATGAAATCTATTGCTCTCATTGATGTTAATAACTTCTACGTAAGTTGCGAGAGAGTGTTTAATCCTAAGCTAGAAAATAAGCCTGTAGTAGTATTAAGTAATAATGATGGATGTGCTATTTCTCGGTCCAATGAAGCTAAAGCACTTGGGATTAAGATGGGTGTGCCGTATTTTCAAATTAAAGATATAGTGAATACTGGTAACTTAACTGCGCTATCATCTAACTACACTTTATACTTAGATATGAGTCATCGTGTCATGGCCCTGTTGTCTAAATTTAGTCCTGAGCAAGAAATTTATTCCATAGATGAGTCATTTTTAGACTTAACCACATTCAAATCTAAAGACCTTATTCAATATAGTCAGCAAATTAAAACTAAAATTAAACAATGGGCAGGGTTACCTGTATCTATAGGTATAGGCTCTACTAAAACATTATCTAAGTTAGCCAATCACATTGCAAAAAAAAATCCTTCATTCAAAGATGTATGTAATTTAAATGCCATGGATCAAGATACACTTGAAACATGGATGAGTCATATTTCAGTTTCTGATGTGTGGGGCGTAGGTAGATCGTTAGCACCCAAACTTAATCAACTTGGCATCATGTCTGTCCTAGATTTAAAACATGCTGATCCAGAATATATACGACAACAATTTAGTATTGTTCTTGAAAAAACAGTACGTGAACTTAATGGTGTGATATGTATGGAATTAAAAGATATAGAAGAGCCTAATAAAGAAATTATGGTATCCCGTTCTTTTGGAAGACGAGTCAGAGATAAACAAGAACTCATAGAGGCTGTAACTTCATATACAAGTCGTGCTGCTGAAAGAATGAGAAAACAAGAATCAGTCGCCACTTCTATATACGTTTATATAAGAACAAGCCCACATGATGATAAGAAACAATATGCTAATGGAATTAACATTCCTTTATTCCAACCTAGCGATGACACCATGGTATTAACCAATGCTGCCTTATTAGGATTGGATTATATTTATCGTCACAGCTTTAATTATCAGAAAGCAGGTATCACTCTTTGCGATTTAACTTCCAAACATAAAATGCAAGGCAATCTATTTAACAAGACGACTTCTAATTCACGCATGAAGACCATGGATACCATCAATCGAAGATGGAAGGGTAAGCTGAAATTAGGTAGTGAAGGTGTTACAAAAGAATGGGAAATGCGAGCTAACTTTAAGTCACGAAATTATACGACTAGCTGGGATCAGTTAATAGTGGCAACTTAATATAATCCAACATCTAAGGATTTCATTTATTTTAAGTGTTCTACGTAAAAATTTAGCACCCAATAATATTATGTTTTATTAATATTAAGTATTGATTTTTAATCTTTTTAGGCATAGGATCAAAGACCAACTATCAAAAAATATTAAGTTTTTTGAGATTTAAGCAACTAAATGATCAGGAGTAGATTTTATGAAAAAAATATTAGTTTTTGTTTTTTTACTTCCCTTCTTGAGTGGCCCTCTTTTCGCTGAAGAAGATTTAGGCTTCAAACCTTTTCACCCCACAGATGCTCTCTTAATTGGTGGTAATGGCCAATTTAATCAAGGGGCGGAGTATCAAGCACCTGAACCGGAAATTAAGGGATTTCATCCCACAGATGCCCTCTTAATTGGTGGTAATGGTCCATTTAATCCTGGAGCTGAGTACACAAAATAATCATTTAAAAAGAATTATTTCCTAATTTTTATCAGAATTAGGGCAATTGAATAACCTCACTTAAGCCCATTAAGCTTTGTGAGGTTTTTTTTAGTAAAGCTTTATCTAACACATCCCCTATTTCACCCCCACTGCCCAAACCTCGGGTCTTGCCTAAAAATTAAGCAAAATATCCATATCTGGTATGAACTTAGAGTCAAATATGGGACAACTCAGCTATCTTTATGAGTCTCTTGATCCGCAAGATCTCACAAAAAAGCGAAGTTCACTAGATATAAAATATTTTGCCTCATTCTATTGAACGATATGGCTTTATTTTGAATCCTATTAGCTTTGAGACTAGCTAATATGAGAAAAATCAAGTCTATTCCATCATCTGCAATTACCCCAGAATTTATCTTTCATGAACGAAGAGAATTTATAAAAAAATTAGGATTGGGCTCAATTAGCTTGTCAATTTTATCAAGTAAAAGTTTGCTGGCATTGAGTACTATTCCATCTTTTACTCAAGCAAAGGACTCATTAAATCAGAAATTGACATCTTACAAAGATATTACAACTTACAATAATTACTACGAATTCGGAACCTCAAAATCAGACCCTTATGAACATGCAGAAAATTTAAATATAGATCCATGGTCCATTCAGGTTATAGGTGCTGTTAATAAACCTTTTACCATGTCAATAGATGAGCTAGTAAAGCTCGCTCCTCTAGAGGAGCGAATATACAGTCTCCGCTGTGTTGAAGGATGGTCAATGGTGATTCCGTGGATTGGCATCCCATTAAACGCTCTTCTTAAAAGGGCATCAATCACAAATAATGCTAAATTTGTTGAATTTATATCTCTCAAACGTCCAAGTGAAATGGTTGGTCAAAAAGATAACATATTAGATTGGCCCTATAGAGAGGGATTAAGAATAGATGAAGCGATGCATCCACTCACGATTTTAGCTGTGGGATTATATGGAAAAGTCTTACCTAAACAAAATGGGGCGCCTTTAAGGCTTGTAGTTCCCTGGAAATATGGTTTCAAAAGTATTAAGGCCATTACTCAAATTAAAATGGTAGAAAAAATACCGCTAACAACTTGGGTGAAAGCAAATCCAAAAGAATATGGTTTTTATTCAAATGTTAACCCCAGTGTAGATCACCTGCGCTGGACACAAGCTACTGAACGAAGGATTGGAGAAAGTTTATTGTCACCAAGATTAAAAACCCAAATGTTTAATGGGTACGCAAATGAAGTGGCTCACTTATATCAAGGCATGGATTTAAACAGAAATTTCTAGATGCTTTTACAATCAAACCATTTGCTCATTAAACGTTTCGCTTTTACTTTGTGTTTATGGCCTATCTTTTCCATTTGCTTTCATATACTAAATAATAATCTGGGAGCTAATCCGGTCGAGTTTATTGTGCGTCATTTTGGCAAATGGTCATTAATTTTTTTATGTTTGACGCTTAGCATGTCTCCATTGAGGCGTTTCACAAAAATCACACAATGGATTTTATATAGGCGTATGTTAGGCTTATTTGTATTCTTTTATACAACAGTACATTTATTTTGTTACATAGGTATAGATTATCATTTTGATTGGGTAGAAATCAAAAATGATATTGTTGAGCACCGCTTCGTCCTGGTTGGTTTTCTTGGATGGGTTTTATTGATACCACTAGCGCTGACATCATCTGAAAAAATGATTAGAAGGCTCAAAGCTAACTGGAAAAAACTACATCGTCTTATTTATGTGATAGCTATATTAGGTGCACTTCATTTTATCTGGCTTGTTAAAAAAGATATAACTGAACCTTTTATTTATATTTTAATTATTTTAATACTACTTTTGTGTCGTATTAAAATTTCAAAAACAAATTTGAAAAATAAAAAATTAGTGTAAATAAATATATACTTTTATGGTTAAACAATCTAAATCGTTAGTATATTTCTTTAATAACAGAGAAGAGGTAGAGGAAAAAATTTGGTCTTTATTTAAAGATGCTCTTTTAATTAAAGACTCTCCTTTCAAAACACCAGTTTTTTCAAATATTCAAGACGGTAAACCCAGTGCTAAAACTGTTGTTCTAAGATCAATAGATAAAACAAGTAAAACCCTTTTTTTTCATTCAGATTATCGCTCAGCAAAAATTCACTATTTAAAAATAGATCCAATCTGCTGCCTTACTTTTTATAATAAAGATGAAAAAATACAACTTAGGGTTAATGCTCAAACAAAAATTCACTACCAAGATCATATAAGTTTAACTGCATGGCAAAATACAGCTCATTACAGCCGAAAATGTTATTTAATTGATCAAGCTCCGGGAAAAATCCTTGAAAGTCCAGGAAATTCACTTCCAAAAGAATTTTTAGAGAACGGATATACGATGGAAGAGAGTGAGATCGGTTATAAGAATTTCTGCGTTATAAAATGTAGCATTATCTCTATTGATTGGTTATATTTGGCTGCTCAGGGGCATACTAGGGCTGTCATAAATTATAAAAACACTAAAAACAGGTTTTCTTGGATTGTTCCGTAAAGCTTCTAATTGATGCCTTATAAAGCAAGGCAATCATTTCGGCTATCCCTATTTTTTATACTATAACAAAAACTTTTTCGATTTAATACTTGCGCAAGACAATAATTTTTTAAATCAGTTTCTCGGATTGAATAGCAATATGATGCGCGAGAATTTGCTTTAGCAAGACAATAATTCTTTTTATCATATGCTTTTATTGAGTAGCAATATGAATCTTTTGCGTTAGCTGATGCTAAATAAAATAGAAAAAAGAGAAGCACATATTTCATATTTATTAAAATTAATTATAAGCTTGCAATGAGTATACATAGAAATACTTTACTTTTGTATTAAAAACTTAAATGTCAAAAGTTATTTTTTTGACTGACTCTCCAAACACGATTACCTACATCATCTGCTATAAGAAGATTGCCTTTGCTGTCAATTGCTAAACCTACTGGTCTGCCATAAGCTTTGTCATTGACCACAAAATTTGTAAGAAAATCTATTGGCAATGCTTGAGGTTCGTTATTTGTTAAAGGTATAAAAACTACTTTATAACCGCTTCGAGGTTCTCTATTCCAAGAACCATGCTCACTCACAAATATTCCATTATTATATGGTGGTTTAAATTGTGACGTATTAGAAAAAACTAAACCTAAAGCTGCAACGTGAGCACCTAATGCATAATCTGGAGATCGTGGATCAAGTTCCTTTGGCATTACTTCTTTTACGCGAGGATCTTTATGTTTTTTGTAGTAAACATAAGGCCATCCAAAAAAATCACCATCATTTACAGAGGTTAAATAATCAGGGACCAAATCATTGCCTAATTCATCCCTTTCATTAACAACTGTCCACAATTTAGAAGTAGTTGGATGCCATGCAAGGCCAATTGGATTTCTGAGACCAGATGCATAGATTCTTTTTTGTTTTGTTTTAAGGTCAACCTCTAAAATAGCCGCTCGATCTTTTTCTTGATCTAATCCACGTTCACCAATATTACTGTTAGATCCTACAGTCACATAAAGTTTTGTACCGTCTGGCGATGCAATAATATTTTTAGTCCAATGGCTATTAATCTCTCCTGCTGGTAAATCAATAATTTTTTCGGGAGGATATTTATTAGTATTAATTTTTGTATTTCCTGACTCATAGTGATAACGGATGATGGCATCAGTGTTAGCCACATATAAATCATTACCCACTAATATCATGCCAAAAGGTGAATATAGATCTATTAAAAAATCACTCGCGAATTCAGCAATTCCATCATGATCCTTATCTTGAAGTAAGGTAATTTTATCTGGACTTACATTACCAGCCCCTGCCCTTTTCATGAAATATCCAGTAACCATATCTTTCAAACTTCTAGTTTTTTTTGGTGATGGTTTATTACTTTGCGCCACCAGAACATCTCCATTAGGCAATACATATATCCATCGAGGATGTATCAGTTCTTTTGAATAAATATTAATCATAAAGCTATCTTTAACCTGAGGGCTAATATTATCTGGCCATTGTGATGCTCTCGCAATATTGACTGTGGGGATAATTGATAAATTAGGTTCAGGTAATATTGGATTGACACCTAAACTCATTATGGAATATTCTTTTGACGAAATTGTTTTGCAAGAACATAGAATACTAAGTAGAAAAATACTGATAATTTTTTTCATAAGTCTATTTTATAGAATTCTTCTTCGGATTACACCACAACATATCGAATATTAAAAAACCACAGTTGAATATGGCTCTAAATACCAATTAGAGATTTAACCTTTTGATCCAGAAATTTTTTACGTTCAATTTCTGCTTGGGTTGATGAGTCAGTAATTGAAAAAAAATAAATCATAAAAAAAGTAAGGGTCATTGAAAATAAAGCAGGATATTTATAAGGAAAAAAAGGTTCTGAAAAATGAAACATATCAACCCACACTGTTGAGCTAAGAATAACCAACAGAATGGCAGTTATTAATCCAAGACTCCCACCAATCAATGCTCCTCTTGATGTTAGATTCTTCCAGTAAATTGAAAGTAATAGTACGGGAAAATTTATACTAGCAGCAATAGCAAAAGCAAGACCCACCATAAATGCTACATTCTGATTCTGAAAAAGAATTCCTAATAATATTGCTAATAAACCCAAAATTAGTGAGGCGATTTTTGATACTTTAATTTCTTTTTTTTCATCTAAATTTCTTTTTACAAAAAAAAGAGGGAATAAATCATGTGAAATAGCAGATGCCCCAGCTAATGTTAAGCCAGAAACCACAGCTAAAATAGTAGCAAATGCCACAGCTGAAATAAATCCCATCAGTATATTTCCGCCAATAGCATGTGATAAATGCACAGCAGCCATATTAATATCTCCGATTAATTTACCATCTTCATTCATATAAGCAGGATTATTCGTAAGAAAAACGATTGCACCAAACCCAATAATAAAAGTAAGAACATAAAAATATGCCATAAAGCTTGTGGCATAAACGACAGACTTCCTTGCCTCTTTTGCATTTTTTACTGTAAAAAAACGCATAAGTATATGTGGGAGTCCAGCCGTTCCAAACAAAAGTGCAAGTCCTAAAGATATAGCAGAAATTGGATCTGTAATAAGCCCACCTGGCCCCATAATCGCTATTTTTTTAGGATGTAATTGAATAGCTTGACTAAAAAATGCTGTTAAATCGAAATGAAAGTTGAATAAAACTAAAAAAGCAATAATAGAAGCCCCCAATAAAAGTAATATCGCTTTTATAATTTGTACCCAGGTTGTTGCAAGCATTCCACCAAAAGTTACATATAACACCATCATTGAACCCACAATTATTACTGCAAGAATATAGGGTATTTGAAATAAAATTTCTATTAATTTTCCCGCCCCCACCATCTGAGCAATTAAATAAAAAATAATGGTGGTAAGGGCACCACATGAAGATAAAATACGTATAGGTTTTTGTTTTAATCGATAAGATGCGCAGTCGGCAAAAGTATATTTTCCAAGATTCCGAAGTGGCTCGGCTATTAAAAGTAAGACTATCGGCCAACCAACTAGAAAACCGATGGAATAGATTAATCCATCGAAACCAACGCTGAATACCAACCCTGAAATACCTAAAAAGGAAGCAGCCGACATAAAGTCTCCAGAGATTGCTAAACCATTCTGTAATCCAGTTATATTTCCACCTGCTGCATAGAAAGTCTTTAAATTTTTTGTATGTCTAGCGGCCCAATATGTCACAAACAATGTGAGCGATAGAAAAATAAAAAACATAAATATAGCCATAGTTTACTTTTGAAATTTAATAATTAAATGATTTTTATGAGCTTTCTTAGCTTACTAATAAGAGGCTCAATCAATTTATTAGTCAAAACTGCATATAACACCGTCACAAATTGGATAATGAATATTAGGCCCATCCCCATCACTAAGCCCAGAGAAACAACAGAAGTTCCGAGTGATTGCGAGAGAATTTGTGGTTTGTATGCAATTAACAATATAAACCCCATGTATGTAGAAATAACAACAATTAATAAGGGAAGTTTTATATATAAACCTCTCTCAATAAGTTTTCTATAAACAGGTTGCTTTGAGATATGCATCGATAAAAAAAATTTGCTAAATTAAGGTGATTATTACAGTATTTATAATTTGCTATTGTGTCAAATTAATTCCAAAATAGTTTTGACTTAACTCTAGGCTGTGCTGGCTGGCAAACAAATATTAGTAAATGCTGGCGTCTGGGAGATATTTTCAAAGACTCAAAGAGCGGACTCACAGATCCCGTTTAATCGTAAGAGATCTATCTTAGTCTATCAATAGCTTTGGTTTAATGAGAAGATTTTATAAAGAATTACAACGCACTATTTTCTTGATAAAGGGAATATTCTTTGCCATTAACTTTACTCCAAAAGTTCTTCATATAAGTTTTATCAAATCTTTTAATAGAAAAAGAATCCCCATATTGAGATAACAGCCCAGGTTTAAGAATATATTGAGCCATCATCTCCCCAAAAACAGGTGCAAATTTAAAGGCTTGACCGGACCCTAAGCAATGTATTAAATTTTTAATTTTAATATCAGGCCCAAGTATGAACTTAAGATCGGGTGTAATATCAAAATATGAGCGATACCCTGAAGAATAAACAGCATGATCTAAATTCTTAAATCGCTTATGGGCAATATCTTCATATAGTTTTATTTGAGAATAATTTTGGATTTGATTAACTGGATCATTAATAAAATCTGCACCTATAACTGAAATTGGATTATCAGCAAAACTTGTACTAGTCTCATGAATTCCTCTTTTTCTCGGTTGATGCATATGAATTTCTCCATCGCGCCAGCTCCTAAAGTAAGCTCGATTTACGTAATCGGCAATAATAGGCATTGAAACCTTGTGGGTTGCTAGGTTGTTTAACCAATTAACAACAAATACGGGCTCAACACTGACTGGGACAGCTATACCAAGTTTTGAGAATAAACTCGAACTCCATGGTCCTGCAGCATTAATTACATAGTCTGCTTTTATGACATGCTTTGTAGTAATAATTTCGGTAATTTTGTCACTTGCATCTTTTTTAAATCTTATAACTTCCTCTTTTTCAAAAAATGAAACATCAGACTGATTAATGGCGTCATATAAACCTTTTCTTACATAAGCTGGGTCTAGTTGAATTGCTTCAGGTTCATGATAAAAAACTTCATCATCAAATAAATTAATAAAGTCGGGGCAAATTTTTAATGCAGCTTCTTTATTTATTTTTTTAAATTTAATAGGAATTGACTTCAAATCTTTAGCTAATTGATCCCATTTTGGATTTGTCGAATTTTCATCCTTCGCCGCAATCCAAAGCGCCCCGAATCTTTCTAATTCAATTTCAACCCCCCAAATATCTTTCAGGTTACCCCACATATCTGTTGAAATTTGGCCTAGCTTAGCGGCAACATTATCAGCATTTGCAGCCCTGACAATACCTGAATGTCTAATAGATAATGCACTTGCTAATACATTTTTTTCAATTAAACAGATTGACGCTGGATTTCCGTTGGTTTTTTTTAGGTGCCTTGCTAACGAAACAGCACTAGCGGTTCCAAGACAACCTCCTCCAATTATCGCTGTGTGAAATTTTTTCATAATTTTAAAAGCTTTCTTTTAGAAGAAAATTCCCATTTAGTCACTTTCACTTAAAAGGATTTTAAAGGGAATAAAATAGTTTTGACCCTATAACTGGGGAAAAGGTTTAATCATTTACAGGCTAGTTTACTCCAAAAAAATAACAATTTAAGTAAAACCGTGGTGGAGCTACTTTAATACACACTATTCCAACCCCCTAAAATCGAACTGCTTGAATCCGTTTGAAGTACCTGTTTTCAAGTAAAATATTGATTTCTAGGAGATTAGCTCAGTTGGAAGAGCATAACGCTATTGAGATCTCTGTCATTTAGGGTTGTTATGAAGGTTAATGGTGAAGATTTTCAGACAATATGGACTGATTCAACCGAATCTAAGATATATATTATTGACCAAACTAAGTTGCCACATAAGTTTTCCACCAAATCTCTTCATTCTCTAGATGAGATTATCAATGCAATCAAAATAATGGAAGTTCGTGGAGCTCCTTTAATCGGGGTCACAGCGGCATTCGGCATTGCACTCGCTATGAAAAATAATCCCTCAGATGATTCATTAAAAAATGCATCATCGCGTCTTGTCCAATCAAGACCTACTGCATTAAACCTTCAATGGGCAGTCAATCGAATGAATGAAAAGCTTAAATCTATTTCTGCTGAAAAACGTTTTGAAACGGCATGGTCTTTATCTAAAACAATTTTAGTAGAAGACATTAGAACAAATCAATCTATTGGGAAACAGGGACTTCATTTTATTGAAAATAATTTTAATAAAAAACCTCTAGAAGTATTAACACACTGTAATGCAGGTTGGCTTGCAACTGTTGATCACGGAACAGCTTTAAGCCCTCTTTATTATGCGCATGAAAAAGGGCTTGATCTTCATATATGGGTTGATGAAACGAGGCCACGCAATCAAGGAGCCCATTTAACTGCCTGGGAATTAAGGCAGCAAAAAATCCCGCATACTTTGATTAGTGACAATGCTGGTGGATATTTAATGCAAACAGGAAAAGTAGATTTTGTGATTGTAGGTGCTGATCGTATTTCTCTGAATGGCGATGTATGCAATAAAATTGGGACTTATCTAAAAGCTATTGCGGCATATGAAAGTAACATTCCATTCTATGTAGCAGCGCCAAAGTCTACTATTGACAGGGATGCTACAAAAAACTTCTTTGATATCCCTATAGAATCAAGACATGAGGAAGAGGTTTTAATGGTGCAAGGGTTAAATAGTAATAATGAATTAACAAATGTTCAAATAGCTCCCAAAGGCACGCATGCATTTAATCCAGCTTTTGATATTACGCCTCACAAATATATCACTAAAATTATTACTGAAGATGGTGTTTATTCACCTCAAGAATTAAAATCTATTTACTCATGAAAACTACACAAGAACAATTACTTGATTTGACATTAACACTGCAAGCTTCAGGTTTGAATCAAGGATCTTCAGGAAATTGTAGTATCCGTCATCCTGACGGATTTTATATCACCCCTTCAGGACTTAATCCCAACGTTATGACTATAGATGATATGGTATTTATGGATTTTAAAGGTGTAATTCAATCCAATCAAAACCCTGCGCGTGAACCTTCAAGTGAATGGCGTTTTCACCATGATATTTTAAAATCGCGCAAAGATGCTAACGTGGTAATTCATACACATTCAACCTTTGCCACAACGCTGAGTCTCTTTAGAAAAGACATTCCTGCTTTTCATTACATGATTGCTGTAGCTGGAGGTAATTCAATTCGATGTAGCACTTATCAATTATTCGGCACTCAGGCACTTTCTGACGCGGCACTTATTGCTTTAAATGAACGCAAAGCTTGCTTACTTGCTAATCACGGAATGATAGTAATTGGTTTAGATATTGAAGATGCATTAAAGATTACATATGAGATTGAAAGGCTTTGTGAGCAGTATTGTCATGCACTTCAAATGGGCTTACCCACTATTTTATCTGATGAAGAAATGAAAGAGGTAATTGCTAGATTCAAATCCTACGGAAACTGGGATAAGTCTGAACTATAAACATAAAAATTTAAAGGACTAAACTAATTGATTTCTGATTTCAGCAAAAGCATCTACAGATTTATCTAGATCATCGAATGAATGAGCAGCTGAAATTTGAGTTCTAATTCTAGCCTTTCCTTGCGGTACAACTGGATAAAAAAATCCAATCGCAAAAACACCCTTTTCTAATAATTTTTTACTCATTACTTGAGCCAGATTCGCATCCCCTAACATGATCGGAACAATAGGATGATCTCCATCACTTACATCAAAACCAGCTTTCTGCATTTGAGTTCTAAAGTAGTGAACATTCTTCTCTAATTGATCACGAAGTACAGTTGATTTTTGAAGTATTTCAAGAGCTTTTAATGATGCTGCACAAATATTAGGGGCAAGTGTATTAGAAAATAAATAAGGTCGAGATCTTTGTCTTAACATATCAATAATTTCTTTACGGCCTGATGTAAAGCCACCTGATGCACCACCCAAAGCCTTACCAAATGTACTTGTAATAATATCCACACGATCAATTACGTTACAGTACTCATGAATACCTCGGCCTTTTTTTCCCATAAACCCGGTAGCATGGCAATCATCATGATGAACCATGGCATCAAATTCATCTGCAAGATCACAAATTTTATCTAATTGTGCAATCGTACCATCCATAGAAAAAACACCATCAGTGGTGATGAGAATACGTCTAGCCTTATTTTTTTTAGCTTCTTCTAATTGTTTACGAAGATCATTCATATCATTATTTTTATAACGATAGCGCTGAGCTTTAGATAAGCGAATACCATCAATAATCGATGCATGATTGAGTTCATCAGAAATAACAGCATCATCAGCTGTTAATATCGTTTCAAATAAACCGCCGTTGGCATCAAAGCAAGCAGCATAGAGAATTGTGTCTTCTGTGCATAAAAACTCAGTCACTTCTGCTTCTAGAGTTTTATGCAATGTTTGCGTGCCACATATAAATCGAACAGATGCAAGGCCAAAGCCCCAGCGATCCAGGCTATTTTTTGCTGCTTGTATGACTTCGGGATTATTGGCTAAACCAAGATAATTATTCGCACACATATTAATGACTTCTTGATTATCTGAAAGTTGAATCTTACTTTTCTGATCAGAGTTAATAATACGTTCAGTTTTCCATAACCCTGCTTTTTTAATTTCTTCTAAGTCATATGAAAAACTTTCTTTAGCTTTTGCAAAGCTCATTTAAGATCCTTAATATTAGATTTCCCAATTTAAAATAATTTTTCCAGATTTGCCTGATCGCATAATATCAAAACCCTCTTTAAATTCAGTGTAAGGGAAATGATGTGTAATCATCTTTTCTAAAGGCAGTCCACTTTGAACCATCATAGAACCTTTATACCAAGTCTCAAAAATTTCACGTCCGTAAATACCTTTAATCGTCAACCCTTTGAATACCACCATATCCCAATCTATTCCGGAGCCTGAAGGCATGATAGCTAGCATAGCTATGTGGCCGCCATTAATCATAAGGCTTAACATGTTACTAAAAGCTTTTGGAGAGCCTGACATTTCTAGCCCCACATCAAATCCTTCAAAAATGCCAATAGACTTCATCATGTCACGGCTAATTATTTCTTTTTCAACATTGATTGTAATAACACTTGGAAGAATCTTTTTGATAAGGTCTAAACGATATTGATTCACATCTGTGACAACAATATTTCTTGCACCAGCATGATCTGAAACCATTGCAGCCATCATACCAATTGGACCCGCTCCTGTAATTAGCACATCCTCGCCCACCATATTAAAAGAGAGTGCGGTATGCACTGCGTTACCATAAGGATCAAATAAGGCAAGCAGATCAGTTGAAATTTCACGACTTGGTTTAAAGATATTTTTAGCTGGCACAACCAAGAATTCTGCAAAAGCTCCGTCTCGATTTACACCCACCCCGATTGTATAAGGGCATAAATGTGGTTTTCCTCCCAAACAGTTTCTACAACGTCCGCAAGAGATATGGCCCTCACCTGACACAATATCTCCAAGTTTTAAATCATTAACATTAGCACCAATATCTACAATTTCTCCTGCATATTCATGTCCAGTAATCATAGGAACAGGGATCGTTTTTTGGGCCCATTCATCCCAATTGTAAATATGAATATCAGTGCCACAAATAGCAGTCTTTTTAATTTTAATTAGTACGTCGTTATTACCCATTTCAGGCTCTGGCATATCTTCCAGCCATAACCCTTCCTTAGCATATCTTTTTACTAAAGCTTTCATTTAATAGACCTCACTATTCTTAAAAAAACAAATAAGTCTTTCATTATATTGAAAATTTAATTTTTTAATACCAACTTTTAAAATGAATTTGAGTTTTTAAAATACTCAGTTACTTCAGACCTAGCTAAGTTTAGCGTCCTGAATCTACTTCAGCCCCCCCTGTTTTTGAATAAAATATCCATAATTGGGGGATTGGCTCAAAGGATAGAGTAACGGATAACTCAGTGAGGCCCCAATCCATGGTTTTAGAAAGAATTAATTAATCAAAAAGGGGGCTATAAAAGCCATAAATCCCCCTATCGAGAATAGACTCACTGAAAAAAAATAAATTCTTAATGAGTTTGATCTCGTTTTTTTACAAAGTTGAGCTAACGCTTTATTGCTTGGACAAGCTAAATATCCTGCTTGCCATTGTAAAACTCCTGAAATGAATAACATCACCCCTGCAAATATAAAAATACCTAACTTGTACTCTGAAAAATATACAATCTGTGGCAGAGAACTCACGAGTGAAGCCATGACAGCGCCTGCCCCTAAACTCACTAGCAAAGCAGGCAAAGCGCAACAAATTAGTGTAACTCCAGATGTAAACAAACTCAGATAAGACACATGCTTTGTCTTAACTAAGTTAGGATGAGGATAATTTTTTTGCGTCATTTAACCATCCCTGACTTCATATGCTCTAAAGGATGCTCACTAACTGATATATTTTTAACATCATAGCCTGCATCCTTAATAATTTTTTTAATCGTGTCTTGTGATAGCGTTAATCCATCTTTTACTTCGACTAAGATAAATTGATTCTTTAACTCCACATACATATCCTTAGTTTCTGATAATGCTTTGATTTTCTTTTCAATGCCTTGCGCACAAAAAGAACATACCATGCCATTCACTTTGACTTTATAGGTTGGAGTCGCAAAACTCATTTGGCTTACTAATGAAAGTCCTAAACTAATCACTAAAAATAAATGTTTCATAAAAAAGATCCTTAAAAGGTATACATAAAATTAAATCGGGGTTGACCACTATTATTCAAACCCCCTTCTAGAAAAATATTTTTATTAATAAGTCTTAACATCGGTATGACTTCAATCTTACTAGAGATTTCATTAGTATATTTAGTCTCTAAAATAAACCAAGGTTGTGTCTTATCGTAATCAGATTCGTAAAAAGAAAAGCCTGCACGAATTGAGGTCGTATCATGATTTAAATGAGAAGCACGATAGAATTTATGTGTGGTAGCAAAGTAAATACGTCTAGTTTCATAATCAAACTGAAATCCAGGTGAGGTTACTAAGTTATTGATATTCGTCTCACTTCCATCATTAATATGACTTGCTCGTATTTGTCCAATTCCCATAAACACCCAAAAATTACTCTGGGCGTCGGTTAAATTCCACCGCGATAATAGGTGCGTGTAATTGATCATATCAATCTCACGCTTATCTTTATGATTCTGTGAACGAAACTCAAGATGTGATAATCCCAAAGCATCTTGGGGGGTAATCGCATAATTAAATCCAACTTCACGCCAATTTTGATTATAGTCACCCATACTCATTACAGAACCTTGATAACCCATAGGCGCAGCACATAACATGTGACTTGATAAAAAAATTAAGGGCACCACACATAATCTAAATTTATAAGTAAACATAGACTTCCTTAAATAATAAAAATAGGGCTCAAAAAAAGCCCAAAACTATTTTTAAGAAAAACTAATCGGTGGTCTTTCAATATGAGGAAGGGTAACAGAATCGTAATAATATAAATACTGACTATAATCCATAATATTATCTTGGCTGAATACCAAATCAAAATTTTGAGTAAGTGCAGACATACTTAATTGAGCACAAAATGATAAACAATGGTGTGAGATATTATAGTTTTCATAGTCTTTTACGTGATTTTGCTCTTTATTTTTTACTTGATGACAATGACTAACTTTTTTTTCGATTGTCATGCTAGTTTTATGATTATCCTGACAAACAAGCTGAAAGCTTGCTGCAACAGTTTGAAGTGGCATCACAAGAATCAAAAGTAGAAACAAAAAATATCTTAAAGACTTCATTTGACATATGATGCATTTAAATAACTGAAAGTTCAATACTAATGACTTTCCTAATACACCCCTATTACGCCGCGCCCTAGCCTCTGGAGCTAAACCTCATTGAACCCACTGTTTTAAGGTAAAATAACATCGTCAGTGCTATAATAATTATTTTAATGCTGCAAATTTTTTTTGTATTTTTGACACGACTATACATCCTCTATAGTGCAGATTCAAAATGTGAATGTGCCTTTAAGGCTCAATTTTTGTATCAGTAAAATGATTTTTGTATTATTAAAAAAGTCGCTTCAGACTTTAATTGTTAAATAAATTTTAAATGGGTAGCTTTAATGAGTTTAAGAAAAAAATTAGCTAGATTTATCTTTGCACTTTCTATTCTCTCTTTTATCTGGCTCATTCTTGGAATGCTTGAATTAGTCCCATTTATATTAGAACTACCCAATGAGACAAGACTTCGAGCACACGCTTCTGTGACAGTTATATTTTTGCTTCTCGCATCTTGGTTTTTTTGGAATGAAGATTAATATTATTTTTAATTATTAAAAAGGAAAAAAATTATGCTTAAGATGTCTGATATATGTATTCTAGTTTCGGTTGCCGTTGCTTTTGTAACTACGGCATATTTATGGTTTGTTATGCAACAATACCAAGAGGCTTTATTTACCTCTACATGGATACCTTCGATTCTAACCTTTGCTATTTATTTTAAAATTATTTCTAAAAAGGATTAATAATGCATGATCCGCTATTATTTTTTACAGGACTTTTTTGTTTTGCTTTTGCAATCTTCGGTGCAGTGCTTACTGCACAAGAATTTCGAAATATGGAAATGAAAGAAAAGTTAAAAAAACGTAAAAAGTAAATATTTCTTATAAAATATTTAGAACGTCACCTTGGATTCCAGCGCTTCTCTAATATCTATGTTTCAACTTTTTTATTATACTTTAGCTAAAGCTTGAAGAAGATCCTCTTTTATATCATCAATATGTTCAATACCAATGCATAAACGAACTGTATCTTCTGTAACTCCTGATTTTATTAGCTCCTCCGGAGATAATTGACGATGCGTAGTTGACGCAGGATGTGTAGCTAATGATCTTACATCACCAATATTTACTAAGCGAGTAAATAAATTTAGCGCATCTAAAAATCTTTCGCCAGCAGCTCGCCCTCCTTTAACACCGAAAGTCATTAAACCTGATGCCTTGCCACCCATCAGTCTTTTTACCAAAGCATGATCAGCATGGTCTGGTAAACCTGCATAGTTAACCCACTGAACCTTTGATTGTTGTTTCATAAAAGTGGCAACTGCTAAAGTATTTTCACAAATACGGTCCATTCTTAGGGGTAATGTTTCAATTCCTTGCAGAATTAAAAAGCTATTAAAGGGTGATATTGCGGCACCCATATTTCTCAGCGGGACGACCCTTGCACGACCAATGTAGGCAGCTGGGCCTAATGCTTCTGTATAAACCACACCGTGGTAACTCACATCAGGTTCATTTAACCGTTTAAATTTTTCTTTATGTTCAGCCCACGGAAATTTGCCTGAGTCGATAATGGCACCTCCTAAGCTATTCCCGTGTCCTCCCATATATTTTGTGAGTGATTGAATAACAATATCTGCTCCATGCTCAATGGGACGGCATAGGTAAGGACTTGGAACTGTATTATCGACAATAAGTGGCACACCATGTCGGTGAGCAACCTCAGCCATTGCAGAAATATCAGTTACATTACCTTGAGGATTACCCAACGACTCAACATAAATTGCTTTAGTACGTGCATCGATTAGTGGCTCAAAACTTTTGGGGTTTCTATAATCAGCAAAGCGAGTTTCAATGCCATATTGCGGTAAAGTATGAGCAAATAAATTGTAAGTACCCCCATACAGAGCGCTAGAGGACACAATGTTATCGCCCATTTCAGTAATTGTTTGGATTGCATAAGTAACTGCAGACTGTCCTGAGGCAAGAGCTAAGGCTCCGATACCACCCTCAAGCTCCGCAACTCTCACTTCGAGTACTGATTGAGTTGGATTCATAATGCGGGTATAGATATTACCTTGTACCTTAAGATCAAATAAATCAGCACCGTGCTGAGCGCTATCAAAAGCGTAAGCTACCGTCTGATAAATAGGAGGTACTACGGCTTTAGTTATGGGATCAGGTTTATACCCTGCGTGAATAGCTTTGGTTTCGAACTTCATCAGATTTCCCCTTTTATTTTATGCGCCCATTATATTCATATTTGAAATGTATTTTACTAAAACTTAGCTTCTAAGAGTTTAGTGTTAGAAGATATTGTAATCTGTTTTGTTCACGCAAATGCAAACTGTAATTATCTTAAAAGCAAAAAATTTAAAATTCCAAAAAAATATTAGATCTAAGCGAATTCATGACTCTTCATGAGGAAAAGTTCTAAAAATTGATTACCTAATCTTTATAAGTGAGTGCTGTTATGAAAAAATGAACTAAATACTTTAACCTAACTCAGAGTACAGTCCTTAGAATTTAATGTGTAATAAATATTATTTTAATGTGACAAGTTAATCTTTTAATAAACTCAAGGAAAAAAAATAAATTTTATGAAAAAAACAATTATTGCTTCTGCATTATTCCTATCTTTTGCAACATCAGTTTTTGCAAAGGATATCGTCGACACTGCTGTTGCTAATGGTAATTTTAAAACATTGGCCACCGCCCTTACCGAAGCAGGTCTTATTGAAACATTAAAAGGTCCAGGTCCCTTCACAGTATTTGCACCAACTGATGAGGCATTTGCTAAGATTCCTAAAGCAGATTTAGATGCTTTGCTCAAAAATAAAGCAAAGTTAAGTGCAGTATTAACTTATCACGTTGTTGCTGGAAAGGTTATGGCAGCAGATGTCAAGACTGGAAAAGTAAAAACTGTTCAAGGCTCCGAACTTACTGTCGCAGTCAATAGTTCTAAAAAGCCCTACAGTGAGAGTGTTACTACTGTGAAAGTAGATAATGCGACTGTTACAAAAACAGATATTGTTACAGATAATGGTGTTATCCATGTAATTGATACTGTAGTCATGCCTAAATAATATTGACTAGCAATACTTAACCTTGCAACAGTATAAATTAAATCAATTTGGCTATAAGCTAATAATTGATGTTGTAATTTTACCTGCCTAATTTTTAGGTTACTTGAATTAAAAAGCCCAGCAATTTTGTTGGGCTTTTTTTTTGCACACCCCTATTTCGCCCCGCTACTTTTCGCCCACCCCCTCTACAACCCAGACAATTATTGTAAATATCCGCTTCTGGAGGATTAGCTCAGCTGGTAGAGCAGCGGACTCTCAAGTTTACCCGTCTTATGGAGCGGTCGCTTGAGTTAAACCTGAATCTTGGAATTTCTCAAATTTAAAGTTACTTTGGCTGTTGAACGGTTCTTAGGTAAGGCCTAATCGTTTTAAATCCGCTTGGGTATTTCTTTTGCGCATCTTCATTGGAAACAGTTGGCGGAATAATCACATCATCACCATTTTTCCAATTCACAGGTGTTGCCACTTGATGTTTTGCATTAAGTTGTATCGCATCAAGCAATCTTAAAATTTCATCGAAGTTTCTCCCTGCGCTCATTGGATAGATAAGAATAGCTTTAATCTTTTTATCTGGTCCAATAATAAAGACTGATCTAACAGTTGCATTATCTTGCGCTGTTCTTGAACCTCCACTCGCATTAGGGTGAATCATGTCGAAGAGTTTTGCTACCACTAAGTCATCATCTCCAATTAATGGATAATTTACAGCGTAACCTTGAGTTTCAGCGATATCTCCAACCCATCTTTCGTGATCGCTTACAGGATCAATACTTAATCCAATAGCTTTAGTATTCCGCTTATCAAATTCTGGCTTTAATTTAGCAACATAACCTAATTCCGTCGTACAAACTGGTGTGAAATCTTTAGGATGTGAAAATAGAATAGCCCAACTATCACCAATCCATTGATGGAAATCAATAAGGCCCTCGGTAGTTTTTGCTTTAAAATTTGGCGCTTCATCGCCTATGCGTATGGTCATAATCAAATTCCTTTAGTAATTCCTAGCATCGAATATTAGCACCATGCTTGTCAATATGATTCTAATTAAAATAGATAAGCTTATACAAAACATCCGGAATCCGGATATTTTGTAACACACCCCTTTTTGATCTGTGCCAATTTCGTTAACCCAAACCCTCTAAAACCCAGACAAATACTGTAAAATATTCTTTTCTAGGGGATTAGCTCAGTTGGCAGAGCAGCGGACTCCTAAGTTTACCGGTCTTATGGAGCGGTAGCCTGAGTTAAACCTAAATCTTGGAATTTCTCAAAGTTAGTCTATGAAGTTTTTTTTGCTGCGTACCACAACACACCGAGTGTCGAAGGGTGTTAATGCCCCTTTAACTCGAGCCCTTCCTGATGACACTAAGTCTTGTTGCAACTTATTTATGAACCTTTACTTACACCCTCTCAACCTCGCCTATGCACCACTCTAAAATAGAAACTAGCGCTGTAAAAAAACCGCATCATCAGGACTGGAAAGTTATTAAGAACTTATTGCCTTATATAAGCGCTTACAAAGCACGCATTATTTTTACCTTATTGTGCTTAGTGTTGGCGAAGGTGGCTAATCTTGGCGTACCCGTTACTCTTAAAAATATAGTGGATGCGATGAGTATTTCTTCAATACCGAAAGCTTTGCTGGTGGTGCCTGTGAGCTTAATTGTTGCGTATGGTTTACTGCGCCTTTCAGCCTCACTGTTTGCCGAGTTGCGAGAGTTAATTTTTTCTAAAGTCACTGAGCAAACTGTGAGACAAGTGGGTTTACAAGTTTTTGATCATCTTCATGCACTATCTTTACGTTTTCACCTATCTCGTCAAACAGGCGGTATGACGAGAGATATTGAGCGTGGCACACGCGGCATTCAATCTCTGATCTCATATTCCCTTTTCAGCATTATTCCCACCTTAATCGAACTTGTTATGGTGCTAGGGTATCTTTTATATGCTTATGATATTAAGTTTGTATTAGTGACGTTTGTGGCACTTATTTGTTATGTAGTGTTTACCGTGGTCATCACGGAGTGGCGAACAAACTTTCGGCGTGAGGTGAATAGCCTTGATTCAGAAGCCAACCAAAGTGCTGTGGATACTTTAATTAATTTTGAAACAGTCAAGTATTTTGGCAATGAACAGTTTGAATCCACGCGTTATGATGTCAATCTAAAAAAATACGCACAAGCTGTTCTTAAATCGCAAAAGTCTTTGGCTTTTTTAAACTTTGGTCAGCAAATTATTATCGTTTTTGGATTGGTATGTATTTTAGGCTTGGCCAGTCAAGAGGTTGCAAGCCGAGAAATGACGATTGGTGATTTAGTATTGGTGAATGTATTAATGATACAACTTTACATACCACTTAACTTTCTAGGTGTGCTGTACCGTGAAATGAAGCAATCGTTAATCGATATAGACCGAATGTTTAGTTTGCTGGAAACGGATCAAGAAATTCCTGATCTACCAAACGCACCAGTATTGCAAATACTATCTCCAGAGATAGGGCCACATATTTATTTTAAAGACGTTAGTTTTTATTACGAACAAAACCGCAGCATATTAAATCAAGTATCGTTTGAAATATTACCAGGCCAAACAATCGCCGTTGTTGGTCAAAGCGGCGCAGGAAAAAGCACCTTAGGCAGATTATTATTCCGTTTTTACGACGTACAATCGGGTACCATTTATTTGGATGGCCAAGACATCAGAACGGTTAAGCAAGCAAGCCTAAGACAGGCAATAGGAATAGTACCGCAAGATACAGTTCTATTTAACGATACCATAGGATTTAATATAGCCTACGGTAAGCCTGGTGCGAGCCAATCTGCCATAGAAGCGGCGGCTCAATCAGCTCAAATCCATGATTTTATTTGTGGCCTACCAAATGGCTACAACACCAATGTTGGTGAACGTGGTCTTAAGCTTTCTGGTGGTGAGAAGCAGCGCGTAGCCATTGCAAGAACACTACTAAAAAACCCTTCTTTACTTGTCTTTGACGAAGCCACCTCTGCGTTGGATTCTAAAACAGAACGTAGCATTCAAAAGGAACTAAACGAGTTAGCCAAGAATCGCACGACATTAATCATTGCACACCGCCTTTCAACCATCACGCATGCCCATCAAATTTTAGTCATGGAATCAGGCAGTATTATTGAACGTGGTACCCATGCATCGCTGTTAAAGGATGGGCAGCGCTATGCAGAAATGTGGCGTGTGCAGCAAAACCAAATCCAATTATGAAACCCCTGATTCAGAGCTGGTATTGAAAAAAAGCTAGGTCAGGCTAAGCGTTTTAACGAGAGCGCATTCACACAATAACGGAGCTTGCTAGGTGCTGGACCGTCGGGGAATACATGGCCCAAGTGCGCATCGCAAGAACTGCAGGTGATTTCAACTCGAACACAGCTTAGACTGCCATCGTTAAAATATGCCACCGCATTTGGCTCTATTGGTTGTGTAAAAGAGGGCCAGCCTGTGCCGGAATCAAACTTTTGTGTTGCATCAAACAGCATAGTGTCACAGCAGGCGCATGCATACAAACCTGGCTCAAAGTGCGTGCACATAAGTGAACTGAAGGGACGTTCTGTGCCTGCCTTGCGTGTAACCTCGTAGACATCGTTAAGCAATAAATTGCGCCATTGATCGTCTGTTTTTTCCACGCGTTGATTCATGGGAGGGTTACCATGGAGCACGCGATTTTCAATATCTTGCCAAGTCAGCATAAAAATATCTATAGGGTTATTGATTAATAAATTGTAGTGGTCTAATGTGGTTTCAAAAAATTACTCGTTAATACTATGCATCAAAGCTTTATTTTTTTAATAGATTAACATTGAAACTTATGCTGTGAACAGTGTCAAAAGTTTTTGATGGTTAATTATTAAAAATTACGTTCCAAATTGATACAACTTCAATTGGATGATTAGCAACTTCAGAATGCTTTACTTTTCCATCTAATTTAGCTTCAAGACCTAATTGATGTTGAAGTGTCCTATATGATCGATAGGCACTAATAAGTTTTTTAGCTGTAAGGCTTTCTATTAAACCTTTTTCACTAAAAAGGTTAAGTAATCCAATATTGCCTATATTGTGAGTAAGCTCCTTATATAAGGAACTAAAAGCTAATACAAAATATTGCACAATAAATTCAATATCAATAATTCCTCCATGATCGTGTTTTAAATCGAAATACTTATGATCAATCTTGTGTTTTTCGAGCATTTTTAGGCGCATATCTACTACATCTCTCTTTAACTTATCTAGATCTCTTTGAGTTTCCAGAAGATCTAATCGAACCTTTTCAAATTGATTACCTATTTCTATATTTCCAGCACAAAACCTTGCTCGAGTAATCGCCTGATGTTCCCATGTCCAAGCCCTCTTTAATTGATAGTCTCTAAAAGCATCAATAGAGCTCACTAAAAGTCCACTTGCACCGTCAGGTCTTAATGCAAGGTCAATATCATAAAGAACACCCGAGGATGTATAGGTATTAAGCCAACTATTGATACGCTGTGCAAATCTAGCATATTTTTCAGTCATACCATCTCGTTCGTCATCATAGATAAAGACGATATCTAAATCTGAGGTATAGCTCATTTCTTTGCCACCGAATTTCCCATAAGCAATCAAAGCAAACCTAGGCGAATCGATTTGTTCTGGATACATATAATTCCAAACTAAACTCAATGTTTCTTCAATCATTAGGTCAGCAAGCTCAGTCAAATAGTCAGACAGACTTTCAACAGACACATCTCCTATCACTTCTAATGCAGCCAACTTAAAAATAGTGGCATGTTTGATATTCCGCATAATATTCATTTGTTGCTCAATATCATCTTTGGCTTCTAATAAATCTTTTTGAAGTTTCTCTTTTAACGCCACAAAATCTGGCTTTGTATAAAAATGATTAATATCAAGAAGCTCATCAATTAAAATCGGATGTTGAATAAGGTATTGGGTAAGCCAAGGGCCTGCTTCAGATAATTTAATTAGTATCTTTAATGCACTTGGATTTTCAGTAAGCATGGCAAGATAACTTGCACGCCGACATATGTTTTCTAAGATTGAAATAATTCTTACCATTGTCGAATAAGAATTTGAACTGAAAGACACCTCTTGGATAATTAAAGGCATGAGTAAATCAAATCGTTGTCGACTGATTTCAGGTAAGTGAAGATAACGTGAGCTATGCTTTAATCCATCGAGAACTTGGTAAGTTTCTTCAGGTGATTTAAAACCAAAATTTGCAAGATGTGTATGTGCATCTTCTAACTTTAAAGTGCTATTCCAAAGTGCTTTAGCTGTATTAAACTGAGGCGAACCCTCATCCTTAATGGTTTCTTTAAATACCTCGTCAAAATAAAACTCTACATTTGCTCTATGAATTCCAAGATCTCGATAAAATACGTTCCAATCTTCATATTGCATAGATCGAGCCACTCTTAATTTACCTTCATCAGATTTTGGTAGTTCTTGTGTTTGCATATCTTCCATGTATTGAAGCCTATGCTCGAGATTTCTTAAAAAAACATACGCGTTTATTAAGACTTCGATGCCTTCATTAGATAATAATTTTTTAACTTCAAGAAGTTTTAATGTAGGTAAAAGTGATTTAAGTCGTAAAGTCTTGTCTTGTCCACCTCTAATCAATTGATAGACCTGGGCAATAAATTCAATCTTACGAATACCACCTAGGCCAAGCTTAATATTTTCTTGCATACCTCTCTTGTTTACGTCATTTTGAATTTGACTTTTCAAGTCACGCATAGAGTTTAATGTACCGTAATCTAAATACCTGCGATAAATAAAAGGATGAATGATTTTACTAAGTTCATGATGAGGGCCTACAATAACTCGACCTTTTACCCAAGCGTATCTTTCCCATTCTCTTCCGTATTTTTGATAATAGTCCTCTAATGTCTGATAACTGCATGCAATCTGACCTTCAGAACCAAATGGCCTTAATTGCATGTCCACACGAAATACAAATCCATCTTCTGTAATGTCATTCATGCTCGATATGATTTTCTTACCAAGCTTAATAAAGAAGCTTTGATTGCTTATAGATGCCTTACCTTCAGTTTCTCCTTCTTCGGGATATGTAAAGATAAGATCAATATCAGATGAAATATTAAGCTCTTCTCCACCTAACTTTCCCATACCGACAATACTTAATTGTTGCTCTTTACCACTTATTCCTCTGGGGGAGCCATGAATGGCCTTGAGTAATTTGAAATGAAATTGATGTGATTGAATTAGAGTGATTTCAGCAAGCGTAGTCACTGATGTTAAAATCTCATCTAAATCAGCTAGTTTATTAAGATCACGAAGAATGATATTAGCAATGACTTGCTGACGAAGTTTACGAAGAGATTTATTTAAACTTTCCTCATCCGAAATTTGCCGGCCATCCAACTTAGATTCCATTTCTTGGCGATTAAACGGATGGCAAATATGTTGAAGTGAATTTTGCTTGAGATCACTATCTGCTTCAAATAACCTTTTTATAAAAGGTGAACAGGCATAGGTATAATCAAGGTTTTTGCCAAGTAAATTATCTAATGAGACTTGATTGTTCATTTATTAATATATAGAAGATTGTATGTTTCAGAAATTAACACAAAATCTCCAGATTCCGGATATTTCATAACATACTCCTATTCAGCACCCGACAAAATCCACATACCTAAGCACTCTTACAGAGACAAATACTCTAAAATAGAACGTTCTAGGGGATTAGCTCTGCTGGTAGAGAAATTTAACCAAAGAAAACCCGCATTTGCTTAAACACTGAAAAAATCCCAGGGTAATTTTTAAACTACCCAAACCGCCTGCAACGTTTTATTTTTTAGATTTTGAATTCATTGCGTGCTCAATAGCAAATTCATATAAATCTACTAAATCTTCTTCAGTGACATCAATAATTCCATCCATTTGAGCAATCGCCCATTTGAAGTTTTTTTCACTAAGTTTCAGAACATGTTGTTTGCTAGCGATCTCTTGATGATGCGTATGATTGGCGTTCATAATGGGATATCTCTTGCGAAGTAAATAACGATTGATAATTAAACCCATTAAAGTAATTGTTAGTGCATTAAACATAATAACTTCGTAACAAAACTGCCAGCTAACTTCCCGACCTGCTAAAGCGGCTATTAAGGCCGTTGCAGCACTTGGTGGGTGTGGGCACTTTAAAATGTGCATAGCAAGAATTGATAATGAAATTGCTGATGCTGCGGCAATGGTGGGATTATATAACCAATGAGCACAAGCAACTCCTATAAAAGCAGAAACTAAATGTCCCCCAATAACAGGCCATGGTTGAGCCATTGGATTATGTGGAGTAACAAATATTAAAAAGGTTGAGGCTCCCATAGAAGCAATTAACATTATATTTAGGGAATAATTTTGGTTTCCTAGTTTTGTTAAACTTGCTAATGCAAGTATTGCAATAAAGGCACCTAAAGCAGAGAGTATTTTTTCTAGATTTAACATAATTTAATTTTTATCTTTCGTCTATTTGAGTAAGCATTTATTAATACTTTAGCATTTTAAATATTAAAAATCGTTTGTTTACCCTTTAAGTAAAACCTCCTCCCCTGAATCTTCTGTCTAGCCCAGAAATTCTGTAAAATATCCCATTCTAGGGGATTAGCTCATTATAGAGCGCCGGACTCTTAAGATCCTATTTCGAGGTGCGATCAAAGAAAGAAGCTGCTAGTATGAGTGACTTTTTTATGTCAATCTTTAGTTTCGACTTTAAAAAAGTAATTGCTTTCTTCTCTAATTAATATAAAAATTTGTCTGATTTCTTAATATATTTCTTGCAAAGCTATAAAAAATGTAGGAAATTCAAAGAGTATTTCATTTTAAAGGAGGTAAAAATGGCAGAGAAAAAAATTTGGTCTGAAAAGGCTAGTATGCGAGATTTTTATTCAACACCAACGCATTGGATACTTACATTTATAACTGTGGGCTTCTATTTTTTAATCATTTATCTCTGGAGACTAAATACAAGATACTCTCTCACCGATGAAAGACTCATTATAGAGTCTGGTATTTTAAGTAAGCACATTGATGAAATAGAATTATTCAGAATAAAAGATACAAAACTTTCACAAGGTTTATGCCAAAGATTTGTAGGTTTAGGAAATATAAGTGTTGCAAGTACAGATAATACTCCTGACCTTATAATGATTTGTCTTCCGAATGCAAAAGAGAAAAGGGAGCAATTGAGAACCCTTGCAAATGCAGCAAGGAGTAAAAAAGGCGTTAGAACGCTTGTTCATGAATAAAATGTCACTTTTCGAAATTTATAAAAAAAATCAAGTTTTATATATTGAATATGGTTTTATTTATGTAACCTTACTTTTCTTTATGATTTTTCTCCCTTTCAGGGGTGTTACAAATCTAATTTCTTCAGTAATTTTATTCTGGTTATTCATTGCAATGCTTGTATTGTTAATAAATCAAAACATTAATAAAGAATTAGACTTTGAGGATTTATTTCAAGATACAAATCTCCCCTCTAAATTAAAGCTATTTATAACTTCTATTTTTATTTTTATTTTGGTGCTAATAGAAATTAATATTTTTAATAAATTTGAAACAGTTAATTGGTTATTTAATTTTATTCAAATGTTGATTACTATTTTGCAATCCTTATTAATAGCTCTGTTTACAATGAACAAGATTCATTTATTTGCGACTGCAGTTATATATACTGCATTATCTTCTTTAATCACATGTATTACCTTATTCTTTGGAGGAATATTTTTTACCCCCTATCTGCTTATAGCCCTCTTTAAAAATAAGTAATTCAAGAAGAAAAACCAATTATTACCTTTGCACCAAACATAAAAAAGTCAAGGCGATGAGTGGGTTTTTTATGAAGAGAATGTATCTGTGTCATTAAAATGACATTTTACAAATAAATCAAATTTTTTGATCTTGAAAGTGGGGATTCAATTTAACTTGCAGGCATATTTTTGATTTCCTTCCTCAGCAGAACCTGGGTTTGGTGTTCTCCAACCTACCGCCTCAATCTCTTTCGCTGAAACACTAAAACTTTGACCTGTTGCCATAGGGCCAGCGTACAAAGTTACAGCAAGATATCTTTGTTTCAATGGGGTTTTGCAAGTTGCTTCAATATAACTTTTACCTGAAAAAATCCCATCAGCAGGTTTTAAGTAATCCTGTATTGTCCAGTAATACACCTTACCATTATTTTTTTTGATCTTTGCAGTATCCATATAAAATGTATTCCCAGATACGGATTTGTTTATCTCAATCCATTCTGCAAAAGACCGTGATGAAGCAAGACTCAAAAAGATAAAAATTAAAAAGGCTAATAATCTACTCATTAATCTACTATATAAAAATTGATTTTATGTTGGCAAGTAAAATCTCCGGATTCCGGATGTTTTTTAGCACACCCCTATTTCGCCCCGCTACTTTTCATCTACCCAAGCCCTCCAACCTAGACAAATACTGTAATATCTCATTCTGGGGGATTAGCTCAGCTGGTAGAGCAGCGGACACTAAGAGGACGTTGTCTGAGAGTTGATCAAATAAGAAAGCCACTGCTAAGAGTGGCTTTTTTTTATTACAGAATAATAATTAAAATTTATAAGACACGCTTCCTAAAAGGTTATTAGTTTCAGGTTCTAAAGTATTAGGTCCCCCATAGAAAAAAGATTTATCCTTATAGTTAGTGTAAGAATACTCGACACCTAAAATAATATTTTCTTTGAATGCATAATCAAGTCCTGCGCCTAAAATATAGCCACTGTGATTTGATTCTTTTGTTGCGGACCCTGCCCCTGAGTACCTTAAATCTGATAAGTGAGTGTTTGAATAACCAGCTTTTACGTAAGGTAATAGTTTATCAAAGGTATACCCAGCTTTAGCAACAACATTAAAAATACGATCTTGTTTGACGGAGTATCTTTCAGCATCGCCACCACCAGTTAGGCTATCTGATTTACTTCCTGGTGTAAAAATTATATTTCCCTCAATGCCTAAAAGAAATTTAGAGTTGAATTGGTGGTTATATCCAGCTTTAAATCCTCCAGCAAAATTAGTAGAAGTAATATCAGGTATTCTTGATGGGGTGTAATTAGTGATCGTATTTATTGTTTCAATCTTACTTCTACCAGCTA
>SXGS01055154.1_pt1 | contig 125386 bp, 82 predicted proteins | sample 3174681 | NCBI WGS metagenome assembly SXGS01 (sample SAMN11356861, study PRJNA531348) | freshwater metagenome | isolation source: freshwater sample F1-80 | place: China: Fuxian Lake, Yuxi | collected 2017-12-25 | reverse complement strand
CTTGGCGGCTACAACTTCCAATGGGCATGGGCCAGCGGCTACGCCGCAGGCATGGCCATTTAACACCCGGGCGGGGTTGCGCCCTTGGGAGGCGCGGGCCTGGCTTTGACGGGCGGCTCCGGTTTCCGGTCGAGATGGCGGCCCAGCGCGCCCGCAGTTAATTCCACACGCGCGCCCGTCGCGGGCACTTCCAATCCCGCCGCCCACAGGATGCCATTGACGACCATCCGCCGCTGGCTCGGGTAGGCCCAGCTCTTGTGCAGGTCCGCGCCGGTGAACGCGAAACCGCGCCCGCCCCCCTCCCGCTGGAAAGCCCACGCGACCACCTCCTGGCGGCCCACGTGTTGCCGGGCGTCGGCGGTCGTGCGCGACTTGTCGGGCACCGCACCTCTCAGCAGCGGGGTGACCCCCTTGGGCGCAAAATGCAGGTTGTACAGCCAGCCATCGGCCGGCGCGGAAAAGGGCTCCACGCCCCGCAGCACCGGGTGGTTGCCGGCGGGCTTTAATTCCATGTCCCAGTGCCCCCGGCAGCCGATGTCGCCATGAAACACGCCGCCCAGCCAACCCTGGATTTTCGTGGCGTCGGGGCCCTTGGGAAAATCCACCGCCTGGTGCAGCAGCACCAATCCCGCGCCACCGTCCATCAGGCGGCCGAGGGTTTGCCAGTGGGCGGGATCCACGAAAGGTTGCTTGCCGCCACCGTCGCCGAAGTACACCACGGCGCGGGCACCCGCAAACACCTTCTCGTTTTTCGGCCAGCCTCCGCGCGCCATCACCGGCCATACGTCTCGCTGCGCCTTGAGCCAATCCATCAACAGCGCGCATCCGGCAAAGTATTCGTGCTGGCCAGACTTGTTGCTGGGGACACCGGCGAGCAGGACGATTTTCGCCCGTGACGAATCAGCGGCGTCCACCTCCAGCGGCACGCCCGACTGATCGAAGGGATCCACGGCAGCGAGCAAGGGAAAGGGCCCCAAGCACAGGGCCAACCACATCGGGGTGTTCATCGCCTTGTTGGGCTAACACAACCCGCGCAGCGCGGCAAGCACAGGGGCGGGTGTTTTAGCCGAACAGGGGAAGCAGCGGGCGGCCATTCTCGACGATCGAGTCGGGCCGGCCCAGCCGATCGGGCAGCTGCAAGCCCGGGTCGATGCCCAAGGCTGTGTAGATGGTCGCCGCCAGATCCTCAGGGCTGACGGGATGATCCTTGGGATAGGCCGCGTCCCTGTCGGACGTGCCGTAGACGATGCCGCCGCGGATGCCCCCGCCAGCCAGCACGCACGGGAAGCAGTGGCTCCAATGACCACGGCCCCATTGCGCCGTATCGGGTTTGGGCGTGCGGCCCATTTCGCCCACAGCCACCACGAGGGTTTCGTCCAGCATGCGCCTCTCCGCAAGATCGGTGATGAGCGCCGAGAGGGTCTGGTCCAAGCCGGGCAAAAGGTGGCGATCCAGATCGTGCGAGGTGACGTGCGAATCCCAGCCGTAACCATCGGGTGCATCCCACGCGACGGTGACGAACCGGCAGCCGGCCTCCACCATGCGACGGCCCATCAGCGCCGACTGGCCAAAGAGATGGCGCCCGTAACGGTCGCGCAGCGCGGCCGGTTCGCGAGTGATGTCAAACGCCGTGCGGATTTTTTCTGAGGTCACCAGCGAGAGGGCGCGACTGCGAATGCGGTCGTAATTGGCGTAAATGTCGGTGCGCTCCAGCACCCTGCGCGCGTCGTCAAACTGGTCGCACAACGCACGCCGGTGGTTGAGCCGGTCCAGCGAAATCTCCTGCACGGTGGACAGGCCCTTGATGTCAAATTGCAACTCCGCGTCGGCACAGTCGCGATAATAGGGATTGTCAACGCTGTCGCGCTTGCGGATGTCGGTGGCCAGCGCGTTGTACGCCGTGCCCAGCCACCCGGCATACTGTCCGGTGCGGTCGTAGCCCTGCAGGTGACCCAAGCGATTGGGAAGGTAGATGTAATCGGGCAACCCGCGAGCGTTGGCATCGGCAGCCTGACGCGAAAGGTATTCCACCACACTTCCCATCGACGGCCAGTCGGTCTCACGCGCGTTGACGTCCTGCCCATTGGCGGCGCCCCGCGTCCACTTGTGGCCCGTCTGGATATAGTGGCAGGCATTGTGATCGTTGTGCGGGTGGGTCATCGTGCGGATGACGCAGAGCTTGTCCGTCACCTGCGCCAGATGCGGCAGCCGCTCGCACAGCATGAGGTCGGGAGTCCGGCACGGTATGGGCCGGTAGGGCCCGCGCAGACCGCTGGGAGCCTCGGGCTTGAGGTCGAAGGTTTCCAGCTGGCTGGGACCGCCAAAGAGATACAGGAAAATGACCGACTTGGCGCGCGCGCCCGTGAAGGGCTTCCGGGCTCCCGTGCCCTGCGACTCGGCCGCGAGCACTTTGGGAAGCGAAAGTCCAAAGAGGCCCGCGCCACCGATTTGCAGAAGCTCACGCCGGGACAACCCCGAACACACCCGGCTGCGATGCCCCTGAATGACCAGCATGCAATGGCAGCATCGCCCAAGGATGCGCGAAGACAAGCCCATTTTAGAGCCGCTTGCAGGTGCGAGCGCCCCGTGTATAGTGGGCCTAATCCCATGATGAACCGACGGAATTTCCTCGGCGCGCTTTCGGGCGGCTCCGCGCTGGCCGGGTTGCACGCGCAAAACACGCAACCTGCCGCACCCCCCAAGCCGCTGGCCGTGGTGACCACCGAGTGGCGCTACCGCTCGCACGCCTGGCACATGGCCACGCGATTCATGGTGGGCTATCCCCTGCGCGGGCGGTGGCACCGGCCGCCCTTCCGCGTGGTGTCGGCTTATGTGGACCAGAAGCCCGAGAAGGATCTCACGCCGGCGCTGGCGGCGGAATTTGGATTCGAGCAGCACGCCACCATCGCGAAGGCATTGCGGCGCGGCGGCAAGAAGCTGGCGGTGGAGGGCGTGCTCCTCATCGGCGAACACGGCGACTACCCGCAGAACGAGATCGGACAGAAGCAGTATCCGCGCTACCAGTTCTTCAAGGCCATCACCGACGTCTTCAACGAGGACGGCTGCGGCGTGCCGGTGTTTAACGACAAACACCTCTCGTGGAAATGGGAGTGGGCCAAAGAGATGGTGGCCACGGCGCGCGACATGGGTTTCCCTTTTCTCGCAGGGTCGTCGCTGCCGGTGACCTGGCGCATGCCCGCCATCGACCTGCCCTACGACGCGGCCTGCGAGGAGGTGGTGTGCGTGGCGATGGGCTCGGTGGATGTCTATGACTTTCACGCGCTGGAGACCATCCAGTGCATGGCCGAACGCCGGCGCGGCGGCGAGGTGGGTGTGCGGTGGCTCGAAGCCTTGCGCGGCGACGCGGTGTGGCAGGCGATGGCGCAGGGAAGTTTTGCGCGGGGGGGATGGGATCCATCGCTCTTTGAGTCGTGTTTAAGCCGCAGCCACACGCTGAGCCAGCCGCCAACCTTCAGCCATCGCTATCCCACGCCTGAGCAAATCCGCGCCTGGGTGAAGGAACCCGTGGCCTACCGGTTCGAATACAACGACGGGCTCAAGGCCACGATGCTGCTCATGAACGGGCTGGTGGACGACTTCACGGTCGCCTGGCGATTGCGCGACCGCAAGGAGCCGCTCTCGACGCTCTTCCAGCTTCCGCCCAACCCCAACGTGGTCTACTCGGCGGCGCTGATGTCCAAGGCCGAGGAAATGTTCCGCACGGGCAAGGCGCCCTATCCCGTGGAACGCACGCTGCTCACCTCGGGCCTAGTGGAAGCGGGCCTCAAATCGCTGGCGGCCAAGCGCAGGCTGGAAACCCCGCACCTGGCCGTGCGCTACACCGCGCCAAAGGAATCACAATTCTGGCGGGACTGACAAAGCCCTCCGCTCCCCGTGAACCAAACCCACGACGCCCACCCGAGCCGGCGGCAATTTCTTTGCGGCGCCGCCGCGGCCGTCGTGGCCCTTCCGCGCATCGTGCTGGCCCAACCTGCGGCGTTGGAGTTGGGCACGCGCTTGGAGATGTTCGTTGACCGGCTGCTGGTGGGCCGCCTCACCGGCGACGCGGCGCTGCATTTGCACCAGCCCGAGCCCAAGGACGTGGCGCTCGTCACCGGCGAGCCGTGGGAGGGCAACACCTGCGCCTACTATTCCATTTTTCAGGATGGTCCGCGCTATCGCATGTACTACCGCGGATCGCACTGGGACGAGCAGGCTAAAAAGGCAACGCATCCGGAGGTGACCTGCTACGCGCAGAGCAAGGACGGCATCACGTTTGAAAAGCCCCAACTGGGGCAGTTTGAATTTGCCGGCTCCAAGGAAAACAACATCGTGTGGGCCGGCAACGGCACCCACTGTTTCACTCCGTTCAAAGACGATCGTGAGGGGTGCGCGCCTGCTGCGCAGTACAAGGCTCTTTCCAGCGGCCATCCCGGGGCGCGCAAGGGACTTTACGCCTACCAGTCGGCCGACGGCATCCGATGGGCGCTGGCACGCCCTGAGCCGGTGATCACGCAAGGCGCATTCGACTCCCAGAACCTGGCGTTCTGGGATGCGCACGCGGGATTGTACCGCGAGTATCACCGCACCTTTGTGGGCGGCGTGCGGGCCATCATGACGGGCACCTCGGCAGACTTCATCGAGTGGACGCCGCCGCAGCTTCTCGACTTTCAGGACGACGCAGCCCGCGAGCACCTTTACACCAACGCCATTCGGCCCTATCCCCGCGCGCCTCATCTGCTCATCGGGTTTCCCGCGCGCTTCCTGCCCAATGACGGCCAGAGCGTCGAGCCCGTGTTGATGTCCAGCCGTGACGGTCGGAAGTTCCACCGGTGGCCGGAGGCTGTGATCCCCAAGACCGCGCCAAAGGACCGCGCTGGCAATCGAAGCAATTACATGGCGTGGGGGTTGGTGACTCTGCCGGGCCGCCCGGATCACCTTTCGGTTTACGCCACCGAGGCCTATTACACCGGGCCCAGCAGCCGGATTCGGCGCTTTGAGTATCGCGTGGATGGGTTTGCCAGCCTGCGCGCCGGCGGTGGTGGCGGCACGCTGACGACGCCGCCCCTGCGGCTGGACCGACTCGCCGAGCGCCTTGAAGTGAACTACGCCGTAACCAAGCCCGATGGTCGCATTCGCGTGGGGTTGGAATCGCCCGAGGGCGAGCCCGTTGCCGGGCGTGGATTGGAGGAGTGCGTGCCGCTCAATGGAAACCGCGTGCGCCACACCGTCGCATGGAAGGCGGATGCCGACTTGAGCACGTTGCGCGGCAAGACCCTGAGGCTGCGCTTTGAACTCAAGAACGCTGATCTCTACTCGCTGCGATTCCAGCCGTGGCTGACTTGACGCGGCCTCCGCTGGCGGCAGGGGGCGCTAGATGAGTTCCTTGATGGGGGTACCCTGATCGATGATCGCCACCGGGCGGCCCGCAAAATCGGGGAATGCCAGGTTCATGTCGATTCCCAGCACGTGGTAAATCGTGGCCAGCACATCGGCGGGTGTGAGCGGCCTGTCCGCAGGAGCCTCGGCCTTGGGATCCGTGCTGCCCACCACCTGGCCCATTTTAAGTCCGCCGCCAGCCATGAGCACGCTCATTGCCTGACCCCAGTGGTCGCGGCCCGGCACTGCAATGCCCGGCTGGCCGTCGTTGAGCTTGGGCGTGCGCCCGAATTCGCCCATCACCACCACGAGCACGTCGTCGAGCATGCGGCGGTCGTGCAAATCCTGCATGAGGCCCGCGACGGCCATGTCCAGATAAGGCAGGCGCTGTTCGAGTGCCTCCCGGATCATGGAGTGCGTGTCCCAGTGCGGCATGTCCACCGTGACGAAGCTCACGCCCGCCTCCACCAACCGGCGCGCCATGAGCGTGTAATGCCCCCACGGGCCGCGCCCGTAGCTATCGCGCGTCTTGGCACTCTCCTTGTCCATGTCGAATGCTTCGCGTGCCCGGCCGCCCAGCACCATGTCCACAGCCTGCTGATGGTAACGATCCATGTTCTCCATCATGCGGCTCTGGTCGAGCTTACGGCTGATCTGATCGAGTCCTGAAAGTAGGCTTTCGCGGCCGCGAGTGCGCCCGGTTTCGCCGCCCAAGTTTTCCAGACACGGAGGCTTCTGGATATCGAGCTTGCCGGCAGCCGCCAGATAACGCTGCTCCATGTTCACCTGAAAGGGATTATATGCCGAACCCAGATAGGCGGCGCCTTGATAGCCTGGGTAAAGGTAGACGCTGTGGGCCGCCGGCAATCCCACGTACGCAGGCATTCCTGCGGCATTGGCCCCCTTGACACGCGACACGAACGAACCCACCGATGGATACTTCTGCGCCTGGCTCACGGCCGTGCTACCCAGTCTCCCCGTCAACATCCAATGCGCCGCGGCAAAGTGGTCGCCGTTGTTGTGATGCACCGAACGCAGAAACGCCATCTTGTCGGCGTGCTTGGCGTGCAAGGGCAGTTTCTCTGAGATGCGGATGCCGGGCACATTGGTCGGCATGTCCAGCCACGGCCCGCGATATTCCTTGGGCGAATCGGGCTTGGGATCGTAGGTCTCCATGTGGCTTGGGCCGCCATCAAGCCAGATCAAAATCACCGACTTGTTGTTGCGCTTTGCCTTGCCCTCGGCACGCAACCGGATGAGGTCGGAGGCCGACAAGCCCATCAATCCCAAGAACCCCGCCTTGATCGCGCTGCGCCGGGTGAACCCCGCGCAATTGACGCCCGCGCCCCGCGTGTTTCGAATCTCCAACATGGGTGGATTTGACGCCCTAGGTTCCCACCGACTTCACGCCGAATTATTCTCAAGGTGGCCACAAGGGCCCCTTGGCGGGGGGAGCCCGTTGCCGTGGGAGGGTTCCCCCTAAAGACTGGGAATTGACGCGCCGAGGGCACCGGCTATGATGCGCGAGACCCCCATGGGGCAGTGAGGGAAAAATGGAAATCCACATTGACCGCGCTGGTGAGAGGTACGGCCCGTACTCCTTGGACGAGGTGAACCAACACTTGGGCTCTGGCCTGCTGCAGGCCACCGACAACGCCTGGCATGACGGGCTGGCCGAGTGGGTTCCGCTGAGCCAAATGGAAGGCGTGCGCCCGGCCTCCAGCGGCGCCGCACCTTCCAAGCCCTCCAAGGCGGGCGCGCGCAGCGGCGGTGGCAAGGGGTTGAAAGTTGCGCTGGTTGCCTTGGGCACAGCGGCCGTGGTGACGGGAATTGTGTTCGGGGTGTTGCACCTCACCAAGGGCAAAGGCGGCAAGGGCGCCGCAGCGGCCGCGGGCAAGGCGGAGTGGGGGCACCTGCCCAAGGACACGGACTTTGTGTTGCGCGTCAAACTGGGCGCGATCTTCAATCACCCGGCGGTGCAGGATCAGCTCAAGGCCAATCCTCAGGCGGGCATGATTCTGCAGATGGCCGAAGGGATGACCGGGTTAAAACCCTCGGACATCGACTCGGCCACGCTCGGCATCGCGGGGCTGGGCAAATTTGCGTCCGCACAGATGACAGGCGGTGGCGCCCCGGGCGGGGCGGACTTTGAGTCTTATCTGGCCAAGGGCGAAGGCCAGTTGGTGTTCGTGGTGCGCACCACCAAGGAAGTGGATCCGGACAAGTTGACCGGGCTGGCCACCAATGCGCTGGCATCAACCGCAGCCCTCCAGGAGCAATCCCACGGCGGCGGCAAATACATCCTTGCCAAGAAGCAAGGCGAAGCCAGCGCCGCGTTTTATTTCCCCGACAAGAAGACGCTGGTCTTCGGCACGGAAAACACGGTGAAGAATTCCATCGATGCCAAGGGCGCGGCGCCCGCGCTGCCCTCTCTGGATTTCGTGGACACCAGCAAGCAGTTCTGCGCGGCGTTCGTCCCCGGCAGCGCGTTCTTTGCGAAGGCGATGGAATCGGCGCCCATCCCGCCGGGCGGCCCCCCTCAGCTCGAGGCCATGGCCAAGTCACTGGCAAAACTCGAGGGAATCGCCGTGTCGGGCTCCGCCGCTTCGGGACTCCAACTGGAAGTCGCCGCCAAGTTCACCGATGAACCCTCGGCCAAGGCGCTGTCTGAGGGCATCACCACCGCTCTAGCCGACCCGCAATTGGCCGGCGCCATGCTGTTCCTGCAAGGCATGGGCATCACGCCGCCCAAGCCCGAACAGAAAGGCGCCGTCACCAAACTCGCTCTCATGGTGCCCGAACAGGCATTGGCGCAACTGGCGCAAATGGGAGGCGGCATGGCAGGTATTCCCAATGGCGGCAACACGGGCGGCAACCCAGTCACCTCGATTCCCTCACCGGTGGGCCCGCCCTCCAAAGGCCGGCCTCAACCCATCGGAATTCCCGGCACCAAAGGCGGCACGGGAACCAATCCCGGCACGAATCCCGGTACTAATCCGGGAACAAACCCCGCCAGCAACTCCGGGCCGCACACCGAGCGAACCGTGAAACTTTGGACGACCCTGGCGGGACTCGTCACCACGGCCAAGCAGCAGCAGCCGTGGCCAAACGCGCTACAATTCCAGCAATCCTTCGGTGCGCCCGACGTTCAGGAGAACGTCGCTTTGCAGGCGAAGCGCTTTGACGCCACCGTCATGGGTCAACTTTACCTCCCGAAGCCAACGCAGCCGGAAATCAATTCTGGGACGATTCAAACCGTCTGCCAACTGTATCGTAACGGCGGCCAGGGCATCATCCGCCTATACTTCCGCCAGAACGTGCTCGTGGCCTTTGAATGGGACGAATCGGCAGCGGGTCAAAAAGTGGGCCCACCCAAGTTGGAAGGGCTGCAAAAGCAGTGACGCGGTGAATCCTCCGGGCTAAACCGCTCAAGAAAGCGACCCCATGCTCCACCGACGCGATGCGATGATCCGGCTGGGGCAACTGGGTTGCGGCGCGCTTGCCTTGCCTGATCTGTTGCGCGCCCAGCAAAGCCCCGCGGCAATTCCCAGCGCGGGCGGCAAAGCCAAGGCGTGCATCCTCATCTACCTCTGGGGCGGCCCGCCACAGATGGACCTCTGGGATCCCAACCCCGAGGCACCCTCGGGCATCCGCAGCCTGTTTAGTCCCATTCCCACCAAGGTGCCGGGCACGCACGTTTCCGAGCAGATGCCCCTCTTTGCGAAGCTGACGGACAAGCTCGCCATCATCCGTTCGCTCACGCATGACAGCGACGAGCATGGCAACTCGGTGTATTACACCCTGACCGGCCATCGCGATCCCCGGAAGATCTTTGGCCGCAACCACCGCACCCGCCAGTGCCAGCCGGGCATGGGGTCGGTGCTTTCCGCGCTGCGCCCGGTGGCCGACATGCCCGGCACCGTCACCATCCCCAGGCCCATCGGCCACGACGGCGTCACCTACTCGGGCACCCACGCGGGCTTCCTGGGGCCGCGGCACGATCCGTTGGAAATCGGCCGCGTTGGCGAAGAGAGCAAGGCTGACGAGCTCTTTCCGCTGACGCTGCCCGACACCGTAAGCCACGCGCGTCTGCTGGCGCGCCATGGACTGGTGCGCACACTGGAGGGAATGGACCGCAAGCTGCAGGCCAATCCTTCCACAGTCGACCACTTGGAGTATCAGCGGCAGGCCATGGGGATGCTGCTTTCCTCCAACGTTCGCACGGCGCTGGACATCAACAAGGAAACACCCGCCGTGCGCGATCGCTACGGCCGCAACGAGTGGGGCGAGAGCATTCTCATGTGCCGGCGCCTGGTGGAATCGGGCGTGCGGCTGGTCACCCTCTCGTGGATGTACATCCAGAAGGGCGGCAACGTCGCCAATGTGTGGGACAACCACGGCAACTTTGAAGGCAAGACGGGGTACGACATGCTGAAGGCCGAATACTGCCTGCCCTCGCTGGATCGCGGCTTCCACGCGCTGATGGAAGACCTCACCGGGCGCGGCCTCATCGACCAAACCCTGGTGGCGATGTTCGGTGAATTTGGCCGCACCCCAAAAATCAACGCCACTGTGGGCCGCGACCACTGGGGCGCCTGCCAGTCGGCCGTGCTGGCCGGCGGCGGCATCCGTGGCGGCGCACTCTACGGCAAGAGCGACAAGCAGTCGGCGTATCCGGTGGACAATCCCGTCTCGCCGGCGGATCTGCACGCCACGATCTACCACGCGCTGGGACTGGCGCCAGACACGATGGTGTACGACAACCTGAACCGCCCCCATCGCATCTGCGACGGCCGCCCCCTCACCTGCCTCTTTGGCTGATCGAGCGCAGGCTCATTTACTTTCCGCATGTCCGTTGCCCAACACGCTGCTCTCATCGCGGCCTGCATGATTGCCCTGTGCCAAGGCGCGCCTGCCGCCGACGCCCCACCAGCCGCGCCCCCCTTTCGCACCGCGCATAACGCAACGCTGAAGGCCGAGGAAAGGGAATTGGAATCCAACAGGGACTTCGCCAAACTTCGCGTCGAGTTTAACGGCATCGAAGGCGACCGCGTGCCCGGTCATCTCTACCTTCCGAAGGCGGCGGGAGCGGCCCGGCGGCGGCCGGCCATCCTCGTCCAGCACGGCATCGGCGATCGCAAGCAGGCGGAGTACGTCGTGGAGTGCTGCAAGCTCATCGCGGCGCGCGGCATGATTGCGCTGGCAATTGATGCGCCCCACCGCGGTGAGCGCAAGGTGCCGGGCGCGAAGAGCCCGGAAATCTGGAATCTGACGGAGGTGCGCGCCTGGTTCAGGCAACACTGCGGCGACTACAGCCGCGCGCTCGACTATCTTGCAACGCGGCCCGACGTGGACGGCTCGCAACTGGGCTACATCGGATTTAGCTGGGGTGCCATCACGGGCATCACCTTTGCCGCGCACGACCCTCGCGTGCGCTGCGTGGGCTCCGTCGTGGGCGGCGGCAACCTGTTGGGCGCTCTGGGGCCGGAACTGGATCCCGCCCGCACGGTCGGCCGCATCGCCCCGCGCCCGCTACTGTTCCTCAATGCCACGAAGGACCAAGTGGTACTGCGCCCCTTCGCAGAGTCGCTTCACAAGGCCGCCGGCAAGGGCGCGGTGGTGCGCTGGCACGAGACCGACCACATCTTCCGCGGCACGGATCGCCCGAGGATCATGGGCGAGCTTGCCGACTTCATGAAGGCTCACATCGCGCCCCTGCCCCTAATCGCGCCGCCTGCCCCGCGCGCTCCATGAGGGATACCCCGCACGCGCGGGTTGGACATGCGCCCGCGTTCCAGGCTAGCCTAGCCCGGTGAACCCCCCGCGCATCGCCGCTCCGCCCGAGGCCTTGGACTTCCACTCTCCCGGCAGGCGCGACTACTGGGTCTCGCTCGAGCACGACAGCATCTGGGGCGAGTGGCACATTCCGCTCACGGTGATGGTGGGCCCCGAAGCGCAGCCGGGCCGCGGCCTTGTTGTCTTTGGCGCCAACCACGGCAACGAATACGAAGGGCCGGTGGTCATCAAGAATCTGCTCCGCGAAATCCAGCCCGCCGACGTGCGCGGCCGCCTGATCTTCGTGCCCGTGCTCAACGTCGCCGCCTTCCGCGCCGGCACGCGCGAGAGCGTTTCCGAGGACGGCGTGAACTTAAACCGCGCCTTTGTGGAGGGCGCGGGCACCACGACGGCGCTCTCGGGCATCACACACCGCATTGCGCGGTTTGTCCGCGAGCACCTCTGGGGGCACGTGCATGTGGTGATTGACCTGCATTCGGGCGGGCTGGTGGCGCGCTTTGCGCTGACCACCAGCTATCATGTCGTCGAGGACGCCGCGCAGGCGCGCGCGATGGAGGAGGCCGCGCGCTGGTTCGGCACGCCCTTCGTCATGACCTATCAAAACCGCACGCCGGGCCTGCTGCCCAGCGAGGCCGAGCGGCTGGGCAAGATTACGATTGGCACCGAACTGGGCTGGGGCGCGGCCGTCAACGCGCTGGGAGTGCGCTACGGGCGGCACGGTGTGCTGGCGGCGGCCATCCACCACGGCCAGCTCTCGGGAGTCATCGCCCCCATCGACCACCACGCGGAGGGCACGCAGCGCGTTGTAGAAATCGTGGATCGCGACTGCTTCCTGCCAGCCCCGTGGCCGGGGCATTTCGAGCCACTGGTGGAATGCGGGGCGCTCGTGCGCGCCGGGCAGGCCGTGGGGCTGCTGCACGACTTCCACCGCATCGACGAGCCGCCCCATGAGGTGAAGGCGCGGCTTGAGGGCTACGTGATTGCGCAGGCGTGGCAGGCGCGTGTTGAGCAAGGCCAGCACATCGCAGTAGTGGCGCGCCCTGCTCGCTGAACCCAGATCGCAGCCTCACTGATTGGCGCGGACGTGCGGAGGCAGCAGGAAATAATAGAACGCCGTGCCCGCGGCCGCAAAGAGCGCGGCAATGTAAAATATTTGCTGGGAGGCCACGCCCTGCAGCTTCGCGGCTTGAAATAGGGCGGCGCCCAGGATGGTGGTGGCGAAGGAAATCGCGTTGGCGGTGCCCATGAACCGGCCCCGCGCGTCCGCCGGCGAGAGCCTCTGGAGCAGCGCCTGCAGCGGGATGACGTAGAATCCGCAGAAGAGCCCCATCGCGGCGAGATACCCTGCAACCACGCCGAAATCACGGGGTGCGCGGGCCAGCAACACGAAGATGACCGTGAGGGCCACCGTTCCCACGGGAACCAGCCCCGGCCTTATTTGGTGCCCTGAAATCCAGCCGGCCACGACACTCCCCACTGCGATGGATATCCCCAGCACCGCCATCAACAGCGCGGCGCGCGCCGAGCTCACCCCCAGCACGTCGCGATAGTCGGAGAGGATGAGCAGCACCATCGACGCGATGAGGTAGAAGAGCGACCAGCCCACCACCACGCGCAACACGGGGGTGCGAGACATCTCCCGCAGCGCCACGACGTAGGGCGTCACCACATCCCACCGAAGCCGCAGGCCCGGACTCTGCGCGGGCAGCGCGGGAAGCATCCGTACAGCCGCAAGACCCGCCAGCGCCACCCCCATCACGGCCGCACCGGGCAGCCACAGGAGCCGTGGCACGCCTCCCTCGCCGGCATAGTGCTCGTACACGATGGCCGCCACCACCGTGCCGGCCAGCACCGCCAGGTTGGTGAGCATGTTGATGAGGCCGTTGGCCCGGCTGAGCTCCCCGCCCTGCACCAATTCCGGAATCATGCCGTACTTCGCCGGGCCGTAAAACGCCGAGTGCGAACCCAAGAGGAACATCGCCACCAGGCACAGCGCCACGTTTTGCAGCCAGAATCCTGCGAACACCACCACGCCGATGCCGACCTCCAGCACCTTCACCCAGAAGGCCATGCGCGCCTTGCTATAGCCATCGGCCAGCTGCCCGGCGAATCCCGAGAAGAGCAGGAAGGGCAGCGCGAGAAAATACACCGCGTACGACTGGCCGCCTTCACCCAAGCGGCCGTCCCACACGCCGCCCGCCGCCACGGCTAGCGTGAGCACCTGTTTGAGAATATGGTCGTTGGCGGCACCGCAGAACTGCGTCAGCGCCAGAGAAACAAATCCGCGGTTGAGCAACGGGCGCCCCATCGCCTTGGCACCGGGCCCGTGCGCTGAGGCTTCAGCCATGGGTCATCAGCCTCGGCGAATGGCCGCGCGGTGGAAAGCCAAAAGGCTGAGGCTTGACTTTCCATGCCCCGGCACAACCATGTCCCTCATTCATGAAAACTCCACTGTCCCTCCTGTTTTTTGCAGCCGCGTTGACACTGTCCGCCGACGACGCCACGCCCTTTGACGGCAAGAGCCTCTCGGGCTGGAAGACCAAGGGAGCCAGGGAAAAAAGCCATTGGGTGGTGGGAACGGCCACGATGAGTGCGGCCAAGAACAACGAGCTCACCGTGGCCAAAGGCGAAGGCGAACTGGCGAACGCCAAGGGTGGCGGCGTGGACCTCTACAGCGAGGCGGTGTTTGGCGACGCCGTGATCGAGCTTGAGGTGATGGTGCCCAAGGGTTCCAACTCGGGCATCTATGTGATGGGTGAGTACGAGATTCAGGTGTTTGACAGTTTTGGCAAGGCCAAGCCCGGCGGCGGTGACATGGGTGCGCTCTACGGCGCGCAGCCGCCCCGTGTGAATGCCAGTAGGAAGCCGGGCGAATGGCAGAAATATGAAATCCACTTCAAGGCGCCGCGCTTTGACGCCGATGGCAAGAAGAGCAGCAACGCGGTGTTTAAGAAGGTGATTCTCAACGGCCAGGTGCTGCACGAAAATGTGGAGATGCCAAAGGGTACTCCCGGAGGCGTGGACGGCAAGGAGAAGGCGAAGGGGCCGCTCATGTTTCAAGGCGACCACGGGCCCGTGGCCTACCGGAACATCGTGGTCAAGCCGCTCCCGTAGCCTCCGGGACTGACTCCACTTTTTTAGATTGATGGGCGCGTTCTAGCCCTTCGCGGCCTGTTGCGCAGCGACACTAGCGACTTCGAGGCAAGCCCGAATGTCCGCCATGGGATCCTTCGGGTTTTCCTCGTATTCCAAGCTGAGTGCGCCGTCCGCCGGAAACTTCACCTTGCGCATCGCCTTGAACGTGGCGAGCACGTCCATTTGGCCTTTGCCCAGAATGACCCCTTTCGCATTCCCCTTCTTCTCCGCGAAATCCTTGAGGTGCACCCCGTAGAGCCGCCCTCCCAACTTCTCCACCACCTCCGCCGCATCGTAGCCAGAGCGGATGTAGTGCCCCAGATCGGCGCAAAAGCCTACGCGACGATCGTGGCCCTCGACGGCCTTGAGCGAATCCTCAGGCTTGTTGTAGCGCGCGCCCGGCCCATGGTTGTGGATGGCGATGCGCACGTCGTACTGCGCCACGAGCTTGTCGAGGCTCTCGAACGAGTCGGGCGTGGGGTCGGCGCTCAGGTTGCGGATGCCTGCAGCCTTGGCGAACTTGAAGATGACTTCGTTCTTGGCGTGATCCTTCGTGAACGCGTTCACCCCGTGCGAGCTGGGCGAGAGATCATGCTTTGCCAGTAGGGCATTCATGTCGGCGATTTTCTTGGCGTCGGGCGTGATGCCGTAGTGCCCGCCGAAAAACTCAACCCAATGCAGTCCCAAGTCCTGAATCTTCTGCAGCGCGCCTTCCGGGCCATCCACTCCGAACCCCCGCAGCGAATAGCTCTGGATGCCCATCGGGAAGCCGCCGTACTTGCGCAGCGAGTCCGCCCGGCCTTGGGATTCCTTCGCAAGAATCTTTGGCACCTCAAACCACGTGGCGCCTGCCGCAGCGGCTGCCACAAGAGTGCGTTGAAGGAACCAGCGTCTGGATAGGGGTGAATTCATGCGGTGTGTTGGTTGACGCAGCCGAGCATCCTCCAAATGCCCCTGCGCAGGCAAGGCATTCTACCTCATCCCACCGGGCTTCACCACTCCGGGTGCGCCCGCTTCATTTCAGCGGCCAGATCCGGAAGGTACATGGGGGCGCTGCCCATGAGGACGGCGTCGGCGCCGGCCGCGAACAACGCGGCTGCATCCGCCACGCTCGCCACGCCTCCCACGGCCGCCAAGGTCAAGCCAAGTCCCTCGCGTTCCAACAAGTGCCGGGCCCGGCGCACCGCAGCGACGCTCGCCGGAAAATGGATGCGTCCTTGAACGCCCACGACCTCGTGGCCGGCACCAAAGTACGGTCGGCCGTCGCGGTGGAGCACTCGCCGCGCCGTCGCACTGGAGAGCGTGACGCCCTGAGCTGCGCCCGCCACGGCGCGCAGCAACGCCGCAAGTTCATGTTCGGCGTCCGGGTTCCCCACTTTCAAAAGCAACGGCACCGGACCAATCGCCTCCTGGATGCGCTGCGCAACAAGGCGGCTTAGCGCGATGTCCCGGAACACCGCGCCGTTTCCCGAAGGCAGCGCCGGTGCCAGCAAGTTGGCCTCGATGACATCCGCGCCGGCATCCGCCGCCCACGCTGCACACTGCGCGTAGTCAGCCGCCAGCCTTTGAGCGTCCCATCCGAGTTGCGCGCTGCCCGCCACCGACACCAAGAGCAGTTGCCCCGGCTGCAGCGCCTCCTTGGCGCGCATCACATCCTCCCGCCAGAATTCCGGCGCTGCAGAGGGCATTCCGAAACAGGCCGCTGAATTGACCAAGGCGGGATCGCTGGGCAGCCCTTCGAGGGCAAACATGGGGCCGCCTGGCTCATCGCCCTCTTCGACAAATACCCAGTTGGGGGGCGGATGGCAGGGATGCGCGCGAGTGCGCACGGTCTTGTAGGTAAGCAGGTCAAAACCGCGCGCGGCGTAGTCACGCAGCCACCGGCTGTTCATGAGCAAGCCTGCCGCGATGCCAATTCGACTGTAAACACGGCGCCCGAGAAAATCCTTGAGGGGCGTGGAAGGCGGCAGCGTGGAAGGCGGCGGCAAGTGCGGCCCGCGCTCCATGTTCTCCTCATACGAAGCAGCAAACTGGTACGCGCACTGCACAGGGGAAAATGCTAGCCCGCGCCGGGTGGATTGAAAAGGGTCACTCGCGCACGACGAATCGGTACCGGCCATCATGCGCATCGGCGATGGCCTTCAACGTCTTCTCGCCGGACCGGTCGTAGAAGCCGATGGTGTTGATCCGAATCTGTTTGCGGGGATTGGCTCGCTTGAGTTGTTCTATAGTGCCATTGGCGTTGAAGAACTGGCCGTCGCTCAGAATCCAAAGCGTGTCCGGCTGGAACTTCAACGCCATCGACAACGCCGGTATCGGATTGGTGCCGCCGCCTGTGTCCCGTTTCCAAATCCAATCCTCGACCCACCGAAAATCCGCGGGCACCGCCGTGGGAGGATTCTTTGAAGGAAGCCATTCCGCCTCGTCATCAAAGAAATAGATCATGAAAGGCGAGCCACGGGGCAGTTGCTTCATGCACTTGACCAGCTCCGCGCGCGCGGCCCGAAAAGGCTCGCCCTCCATGCTGCCAGATTTGTCGATGACGAAGGCGAACCGATGGCCCCTGCCCGGCGTCCCGAAAAAGGACACGCCGCCCTCCTCATCGTCGTCCTTCAAATCGAGCAGCCGAAGATTGGCCAGCGCAATCTCACTGCCATTCTTGGCCGCCAACGCCCACCACGCCCGGGCCAGCGCCAGGTTCTGCGGCACGCGCTTGCCCTCAAAATAGATGATCCCCAAGTCCACCTGGGCTTCCACGCTGCCTGCCCTGGCCCGCGCATCCAACAGCCTCAAGTCAACGGTTTGAAGATCCTTCTCCCCTGATTTTGGGCCCGTATTGGCTGGCTTTTGCGGCACCGGCCCCGCCAGCACGGCTGCCACCCAGAATGCAGTCACGACGGCGGCAGCCCACAACTTCATGTTCAAATGGTATGCCGGCATTTCGAACTGTCAAGGGGTGCTCACCATGGCTTCCACCAGCCGCAGCAGGGAACGAACGGTGACACCGGTGGCGCCCTTGGGATAGGCAGCCGTGGCCTTGTCGGCCCACGCCGTCCCGGCGATGTCCAGATGCACCCAGGGCACCTCGCCCACAAACTGCTCCAAAAACTTCGCGGCGGTGATCGTGCCCGCCTTGCGCTCGGCGGAGGCATTGCGGAGGTCGGAGATGTCGCCGCGCATGGGCGCCAGGTAGTCCTCGTCCATGGGCAGGGGCCAGAACCGCTCGCCGGCCTGGCGACCGGCAGCGCGAAGAGCCTGGGTCAGCGGCTCGCTGTTGGACAGCACCGCCACATTGACGCTGCCCAGCGCGACGCTCACGGCTCCGGTCAGCGTGGCCGCGTCAACGATGTGCGTGGCCCCCAACCTCGTGGCACAAACGAGTGCATCGGCCAGCACCAGTCTTCCCTCCGCATCGGTGTTGATCACCTCAATGGTCTTGCCGTCCATCGCCGCAATCACGTCACCGGGCCGCAGCGCCGTGCCGCTGGGCATGTTCTCCGCCAAGGCCAGCAACGCACTGACCCGCACGGGCAGTTTAAGGCGCGCGACCCCCAGCATCACCGCCAGCATCGTCGCCGCGCCGGCCATGTCGTACTTCATCTTCTCCATCGAATCGGCTGACTTCAGCGACAAGCCGCCTGAATCGAAAGTAATGCCCTTGCCCACCAGAAACAAATGGGTGCCCGCTTTGGCGTGCTGGGGATTCCAAGCCAGCCGGACCATCCGGGGCGGCCGCGCCGAGCCCTGCCCCACGGCGAGGATCGCGCCGGCACCCATGCTGCGCAACGCAGCCTCGTCATACTCCTGTGCCTCAAGCCCCGCTTCGCGCCCGTCGGCCAGCGCGCGTCCTGCAAGTTGAGCCGGACCCAGTTCGTTGGCGGGCGCGGTGATTAATTCCCTCGCGTAGTTGACGGCGTCACCTGCGATCCGTCCGGCATCGAGGCTGCCGTGTTCGACTGCGCCACACAAAATCAATTCCTGAAGGCTGCCGCCGTTGCCGTCCTTGGCGCCACGAGGGTGACACGCGCCAAAGAGCGCACCTTCCACCAGCGGCCGGGTCTGCGCAGCCGACGCCACACGGAGGGCCAGACTTCGCGCGCCGAGCTTGGCAGCAATTCGTGCCGCCTGTGAGGCAAAGGCGTGCAGGCTCATCGCGTCCGCCTGACGCCCCACTCCCACGAGAAGATGCCGCCGGATGGCTTCGCCCGGCGCCCGGTGCATCACCATCGTCTCGCCCTGCTTGCCGGCAAATCCCGCTTCGATCTCCTTCCAGAGCCCGGCCAAAGCCCCCTCCAGTTCCGGTTCGCGCTTTAAGTCCGTGCCAATGGGCCAGGCCATCGCGTCCGTGGCCAACGCCTCCAAGGGTCCTGAGTGAGTCGTGATGTTCATGGGTGTGGTGTCCGTAGTGAGCGGGTGGAAAACACGCTCCGCCTTTTTTTAATCCGTGTCGTCGGGCACGGGCGTTAGCGCGCCAATCGCCGCCATGAGCGTGTCGGCAATCCGCCGGTAGATTTCCTTGCGCTCCTCCGGGGTGCCCGATTTGGCGCGATCCCGTTCCTCCCGAAAATGCATCGGCCGGCCAAACTTGACGACGACCCGGCCGGGGCGCGGCAACCAATGCCCGCGCCCGTAATGCTCGTGGGTGTCAAACACCCGGATGGGGATCACGGGCGCGCTGCTGCGGGCAATCGCAAGCCCGATTCCCGGGCGCGCGGGCTGGAGCCGGCCGTCGGGACTGCGCGTGCCCTCGGGGAACATCATGATCGCCTGCCCGTCGCGCAGGCGGTTGAGGATGGTCTTGAGGCCGCGCGCACTGCCCCCGTCACGATCCAGCGGCACGCAATTCCACGACCGCAGGATCGCACCCGCAACCGGATTGGAGAATGCACTTTCCCTCGCCAAGTATTGTAAGACGCGCGGCGTGGCCGAGCCAATCAGCGGGGGGTCGATGAAGCTGGCGTGGTTGGCGGCAAGGATGGCCGGCCCGCGCGCAGGCACGCGTGCCGCATGCATAATTCTGCGCGGCTGATAGGTGGCAAAAAAAAATCTGAACCACCACCATCCAAGAAAATAACCCAGCCCCATCGCTTCTGCCGCAGGCGTGGGATCGCGCTCTGGGCGGGCGGCCGTCATTGTTCCTGATTTCCCACCCGGCGGCGGATGTAACGACGCACGACGAGAGGCATCAGCAGCTTGAGCCATGGCAGCAGGCAAAGGTGCCAGGGCACGTAGAGCACCTGCCGCCGCCGGCCCACTGCCTCGGCAATCTTGCGCGCGCAGAGTTCCACGCTGACGGCCCCGTCGCTGGATTTGTGCCGGCGCTCGCCCAGCAGCTGGCCGTCGCCGCCGATGGCGTTTTCCCTGAGGCGTGTGCCCAAGAGCCAATGCGGATACACTTTTAGAATCTCCACGCCCGTGCCAGCCAGCTCGCACCGGAGCGCGTCCACCCAGCCTTCCAGCGCGTGTTTGCTGGCGCTGTAGCCGGAATGAAAGGGCACGCCCACCTTGGCTTGGATGGAGGAGATGATGACGAGCATGCCACGGCGCTGCTGCAGGGGCCGCAGCGCCGCGCGCGCGCATTGCACGACCCCCAAAAAATTGGTCTCGATGAGCCGCCGGAAGATGCCCACGTCGTCCACGTCGGCGAAGCGCGTCCACATGCTGATGCCGGCATTGGCGAGGAAACAGTCGATCCCGCCAAAACGCGCCACCGTCTGGTCGACCAGACTTTGACAATCTTTGGCCTGCGTGACGTCACCAACCACCACCAGCGTATCAGCGGCACCCAGTTTGCGGCATTCGGCTTCCGTCTCCTTGAGGCGCGCCTCGCCGCGCGCGAAGAGCACCAACTGCGCGCCTCGCCGCGCAAACTCGTGCGCCAGCTGCCGCCCCAGACCGGAGGATGCACCGGTGATGACCACCGTGGTGGGTGCGCCGCTCATTTTCGCCCGGGATTAAAGGACCGCGCCCCGGACGCCGGCAGGCCCCACTTTTCCAGCGGGTTGTCCGAGGGCAGGATTTTTCCGGGATTCATGATGCCGCCTGGATCGAGCCCCTGCTTCAGGGCGCGCACGGCGGCCACACCCGTGGGCGAGAGCTCGTCGGTGATCCACGGCACGTGTTCGCTCCCCACGGCGTGGTGATGCGAAAGGGTGCCGCCATTGCGAAGGAAGGCATCCTCGGCGGCCTTCTTCACGTGCAGGTATTGCTCCAGTTCGCGGCCCTTGCACTGCCTCGCGCCGAAGGTGAAGTAGAGGCTCGCACCCGAATGATAGTTGTGGCTGATGTGGCAGCCCACCCACGGCGAGCTGCCGGTGTCGGTGATGGCCTCCTCGATGGCGCGCCGGACGTCCGTGTACATGGGCATGAGGTTGGACCACGTGGTCGCCGTCTCGCTGACATCCGCCATGATGTTGCGGTCCATGACATAGTCGCGCAGATGCGGAAAATCAAACTTGGCGCGCTGGAATGACCTGCCCGGCTCCGCACCCAGATACACACCGCCGTGCTTGCGGAACACCTCGGCCGACTCCTGCCGCACCCGGTGAAAGGTTGCATGGTCGCCCTCGCACGCCACGATCATGAGGCAGCACCTACCAAAGTCTATGCCGCGCACCGAGCCCAGATACCACTTCACAGCCCGGCCCAGCGCCTCCTTCATCGGAGTCTTGCGCGTCTTGAACGCGAAGGAGAGCGCCGTCTTCCCGGGGTCGTTGAGGCGCGTAATGACCGGCAGGCAGCCGCGCCTCACACACTCGTGGATGGCCGCGGCGCCGCTTTCGAAATCGCGGAAGAGCCAGCCGTAATAGTCCTTGTAAGCGGGCTGGGGATGCACCTGCATCACCGCCTCGGTCAACACACCCAGGATGCCTTCGCTGCCCACACAAAGGTGGCGCACGTCAATGCCGTTGGAACACTTGGGCACCGTGCGGGTGACGAGGGTGCCCTGCGGCGTCACCATCCGCAGGCTTAAAACCATGTCCTCGATCTTGCCGTACTGGTCGCTCTGCATACCCGCCGAGCGCGTGGCCAGCCAGCCCCCCAAGGTGGAGTGGACAAACGAGTCGGGGAAGTGGCCCAGCGTCACGCCATGGGCGCCCAGTTGCTCCTCCAGATGCGGCCCATACACGCCCGTCTGGATGCGCGCGGTGAGCGAATGCCGATCCACCGAGAGCACGCGGTGCATGCGGCCCATGTCCAGCGACACCACCATGCGGCCTGAAGAATCCTGCGGCTCCAGACATCCGGCGATGTTGGTTCCGCCGCCAAAGGGGATGAGCACCACCTGATGCTCCACCGCGGCGCGCACGATGGCCACGACATCCTCCTCGCCCTGCGGATACACCACGCAGTCGGGCGCGGCGCTCACCAGCCCATTGCGCAGCCGCCACAAGTCCCGAAAGCTCTTTCCCGCGGCATGGATGAGACGCGAGCGTTTGTCGTCGGCAATCTGGTCTGGATTAAGGCACCTCCCCAGTGCGGCAAGAAACGCTTCGTTGCGCCTGACAGCCGGTAGCTGGACTTGCTCGAAGGACACCGGCTGCGTGCGGGGCGTGTCGTTGTCGATGGCCAACACGCGACTGAGGTAGGGCCAGAGATGGGGCTTGTTGGAGTCGTCAAAGGACACCTCCTCGTGCCCCCATCCCCACCATTTCATGTGGCGGAAGGGTTGTAAAGATTCAGCGGCCATGGAGGCGTTCGCATTCATCCCGCAACTCGTGCAGCCGCCGCTCGAGTTCGTGCGTGATGCGGGTGTAGATGAGGCGGTTCATGCCCGTGTTGTCGTCGTTGGCAGCAAACCGGCCCGGGTCGATGGGCTTTCCAATGTGCACGCGGATCCGCGCCGGTCGCGGGAACGATACCCCCTTGGGCAGCGATTGGAAAGTGCCTCTGACATAGGCCGGCACGATGGGCAGCCCGAGTTCGGCGGCGATCATGGCGACGCCCTTCTTGAGGGGCGACATCTCGCCCGTGCGCGACCGCGTGCCTTCGGGGTAGAGAATGATGTTGCGCGGGCCGCACCGGCTGAATTCACGGCACGCCACCATGAGCCGCGCGAGAGTCTGACGCGTGGATTTCCGCTCGGCGGGAATGAGGTTCATCAGCATCGGCAGCGAGTTCTTCCGGTGCGCGTGATCAAAGAAGTAATCCTGCGCCGCCACCATGCCAAACGAGCCAAAGCCCATGCCCGTGGCGTGCATGAGCGCGGTGCTGTCCATGTGGCTGCAGTGGTTGCTGCAAAGGAGAAACGGCGGGGGCGGGAGATTCTCGCGCCCCTGAACGCGCAAGGGACAGTAGAGGCCAAAGAGCCCCTTGCAGAACCATTCGAAGGCCGTGTGCCACAGCCGCGCCTTGCCGGAGGGCAGCCGCCGCAGGTAGTCGAACTCCCCGTCAAGCTGGGTGCGGGCGAGCAGGTCCTGGAACGCGGACACCTAGCGCCTCCCAAACGTGGCGTGGGCGTGGGCGAATTCGTTGCTGACGATGGCGCCCGCCAGCGAAATCTCCAGCGCCAGTGCCGCCGCACAGATGATCTCCGCCAGCTTCTTGGCCGAGCCAGGCTCGCCCGCGCAACCGAGCATCTTCAGATGGCTCTGCTGTTGCGCCAGACGCGTCGCACCGCCCCACGTTCCCACGGTGATGGAGGGCATGCTCAGGGTGGCAAAGAGCGAGTCGCCCTGGCGTTCGTACGTGGCGATGCCCACGCTGTTCTCGGCCACGCAGGCGATGTCCTGCCCCAGCGCCAGATACAACGCCGCCAGCGCGTTGGCCGTGTGAAGATTAAGCCCCAAAAGACCGGCCATCTGCGACCCCAGATGCTTGTCGGTCAGCGCCCTGAGGATCTGATCCACACTCACCCGCATCACCTTGCGCAGGATGCGGTCGGGCACCGAGAAGGAACAGATCACGTGGTGGCCGCGCCCGTGCAGGATGGTCTTGTGCGCCGGGTTTTTGTCGCAGCAGAAATTGCTCTCCAGCAGGTACCGGAATGGCTTGGGTTGCTTGAAGGCACCCATGATGAACTGGCAGGCCGCCTCGGTGGCGATCGTCACCATGTTCTGCCCGGCGGCCTCCGCCGTGTTGTAGATGAATTCGAGCAGCACGCGGTTGTGGATGGGGTGCTTCTCGACGCGCAGCAACTTGCCGTGACGCGTGGTGGCCTGCGCGGCATCGCGGATCGCCGGCTCGTTGACCTTCACCCACTCATAAAAGCGGTACGCCTCCTCGATGGACTCGAAGATGAAGATCGGGCTCCGGGAGAGTTCCTGTTTGATGTGACGGCTGGCGATGCCCCCGGCTAGATACGTGAGAAAGCAGCCGCGCGTCATGGAGAAGGCCAGCGTGCCCTCCAGAGTACACATGGGGATGTAAAACTCGCCGCGCGCGTACGAGCCCTCAATCTTGAGCGGTCCGGCCACCGACAGCGGAATGCCCATGAACCCCACGTGGTTTTCCACCAAGCCCCGGAGGTTCTCAGGCTCCTCCGTCTTGAAGGGCGGCAGGCGAAAGCCCGTCTGCGCTTCCAGCCACTCCACGCGGCGCGCGGAGTCCTCCGCGGTATAACCCCGCGGGGGCGTCTTTTTGGAAATTCCGCGGCCGTCCTCGTGCGGCTTTGGGTCGCCGGACGCCTCAAGAGGCTTCAGGTTTAGCTCCGACATGTGAGTCTCAACAAGCGGGTGAGCCTAGTCCCTTTGTCCCGAGCGTCCAGCAAATTCCCCCCGCTCCCAGCGGGCCAACGCCAGGGGAAGCAACAGCAGCGCCGACGCCAGGAGACAGACAAATCCCAGTGCCGACAACCACCCAAAGGAGCGCACCGGTGGAAATGAGGACACCAGAAACACCCCCATCAACCCGATCAGGATGACGCTGGTGAAGACGATGGCCCGGCCCTTCACGCGCAGGGCCTCCAGCACGGCCGTGCGTGAGTCGCTCCCCCGCGCCCGTTCCTCGCGCCAGTGGGTGATGAAGTGAATGGTGTCGTCCACGGCGATGCCAAAGACAATGGCCGAAACCATGATGGTGATGGAGTTGAGCGGCACGCCCGTAAACCCCTGCACCGCCACCACCAATCCCACGGGCACGGCATTGACAGCCATCGCCAGCAACGCCAGCGCCCACGACCGCCAGAGACACCAGAGCATGAGCGCCGTCAAACCCAGGGTGTAGAGCGTGCTGTTCACCTGGCTTTCCACGATGCGCCGGTCGGCCTCCATGATTTCCCGCTGCGCGTCCCTCGCCGTCACCTTCACGCCCTTGGGAGCGGTGCGCCGGGCTTGTGCCACCACCGCTTCGATCAACTCCAGGTAATCGCGCGAGGGCATGTCGCGCGTGCGCAGCACCAGCCACGCCCTTTGCAGCGGCTCGTCGTAGAGCGAGTCCAGAAGCGGCAGTGCGCGTCGCACGGCCGGCTGCTGAAACTGCGCCAGCACCATTGCATCCACGAAATCCCGCGGCAGGCTCGCCGTCCACGGCAGCTCCACGCGCGCCACGTCGCCGGCGGCCTGCACCAGCCCGGCGGCGGAGTACACCATGGACACTCCCGGGCGTCCCTGGGCAAATTCTTGCAGCCCCAGGAGGAATCGGCGCACCTCCGGCTTGGACACGCCGCCGGGCGCGCCGGTGTCCACCTCCAGCTTTGCGAAGTTGAGTCCGCCGTAGGCGCGGTTGAGCTCCTCCAGCGACTGGCGTGTAATGCTCCGCGGGCTGAGAAATTCCACGATGCGAATGTCGGTGCGTATCCGGCACACGCCCGCCACCGTGACCACCACGGCCGCGGTCGTGCCCCATAGAATGGCGGCTCTGCGCCCTTCCACCCAAGTCAGGAAACGGCCGGCCCAGTCACCATCACGGTCGGGGCGCGGCACGGCCGCCTTACCGTCGCCGAAAAGTCGCAGCAGCAGGATCCCCGGCCCGAACACCGTCACAAAGAGGAGCGTCACGGCCGCCGCGCCAATCAAGCCAAACTCCCGGGTGGGCCGCACGTCGCTGGCGGCCAGAGAAATCATCCCCACCACCGCCATCACGGTGGCAAAAAGACAGCCTCGCAGGATTTCGTCCAGCACCGCACCCAACGCCGCCATGCCCCTGCGTCCCGCACGAAGCGCGTTCTGATGCGCCGTGCCCACGTGGATGACCAGCGCCAACTGCACGCCCGCCAGCAGTGGATAGAGCGGCGAAGTGAAGGGGCTGATGCGGTAGCCCATCATCGGTGCGAGCGGCAGCACGACGAGAGCACCCAGCCCGGTCATGATCATGCCATAGAGCACCAGCCGCAGCGACCCGCGGAACGTCCACAACAACACCCCGAGCAGCACGACCAGCGACAGGGGCAGCTGCCACAGCAGGTCGTTCCGAAGCGTGGCCAAGGTCTCGTGTTCGGCATGAGGGAAGGACAGCCAGTTCATCGTCCCGCCGCGCTCGCGAATTGTGGCCTCGAACCCGCGCAGGCATTCGTCGATGTCCGTGCAGAAGTTGCGTCGGGCGGCGGCGCTGCCCAGTGGGGGCTTTGCGAAGGCAAAGATCATGGCATGCCGGCCATCCGCGCTGAAGAGCAGGTTGCGGAAGAATGGAAAAGCCAGCGCCCAGTCACGCTCGGCCGGCGAGAGCGACGCGGGCGGATCGGGCACCAGCGGTCCCAGATAAAACTGCACCTTCGGCAACTTGAAGACACTGAAATGACCCTCTTGATGGAAACGCGGCCGCACCCAGGGGCCTGCAAGGCTAAAGGCGTGGAACACACCGCCGCGCTGCCCAAGTGCCTCGCCGACATCTCGCAGCGCCTGCACCGTCTCCGGCGCAAAGGCGTCGGGTGCCTGTACACTGACCAGAATGGCGACGGAGTCGGCACCCAGCGAGGTGGCGAGCTGCCCTCCCGCATCCTGATAACTGGTGAGGCTGCGCTGATCGCCCGCGAGCAGGTCGGCCATCTCCGAGTCCACCCGGAAGAAGGGCAGTTCGGCGGCGAAAGGCAGGCAGCACAACACCGCCAGCATTCCCACCACGAGGAAGGGTTCTGCTGCAAACCCGCGGCGCGGCGCGTCCGGCAGTGCGGGTGAGTCGGCGGTGGGCATCCGCAAAAGGGCCGTCTAGTTCCGGCGAAGCAACTCCAGCGTCGCGAGCGTCATCGCCGCCACGCCCGTGCGGATGGTGGGCTCCGCATCCGGCGCGAAGAGCGCCGAGTGCAACGAGGGCAGCGACCGGCCCGTGGTGCGCGCCTGCCGCACGGTATCGGCGGAGACGGCACCAAGGAAGAACAGGCACACGGGAATCTTGTGCTCCGTGCGGCCGTACTGACCAAAGTCCTCGCCGCCCATCGAGGGCTTGCGCTCGATGAGCGCGCCCTCGCCGAAACCCGTCTTAAACACTCCATGAAGGCGGGCCATCAGCTTGGGGTCGTTGTAGGCGGCCGGCGTGTGCTCATCGCGCAGCACCACGAGGGGCAGTCGGTCCTCGGGAAGCCCTGCCGCCAGAGCCTGCCCGCGCACCACGCGGCGAATGGCCGCGATGAGCTGCTCGCGCACCGCGTCGGTATAGGAACGCAACGTCAACTGCAGGTGCACCTCGTCGGGGATGATGTTGTGCTTGGTGCCGCCATGAATGGAGCCGACGGTGATGACGGCCGGTTCCTGCGGCGCCACCTCGCGGCTCACGATCGTCTGCAGCGCGAGGATGATCTGCGCGGAGAGGACGATGGGGTCCTTCGTGGACTGCGGCTGCGAGCCATGCCCGCCCACACCGCGCACGGTGATGTCCACCGAATCCACATTCGCCATGGCAAATCCGCTAGTGTAGCCCAGTGTGCCGGCAGGCTGATCGCCCATCACGTGCAAGGCCAAGGCATAGTTGGGCACGGGGAATTTCTTAAAAAGACCCTCGGCAATCATGCGCCGGGCGCCCGCACCGCGTTCCTCGGCCGGCTGGGCAATGAACACGAGCGTGCCGGCCCAGTCATTGCGCAGCGCGGCCAGCACGCGGGCCGCACCCACCCAGCAGGTCATGTGGATGTCATGGCCGCAGGCGTGCATCGTGGGCACTTCCTTGCCCGACTCATCCACGGTGGTGATCTTGCTGGCAAAGGGCAGCCCCGTGGCCTCCTTCACCGGCAAGGCGTCCAGATCCGTGCGCACCATCACCGTGGGGCCGGCGCCATTTTTTAACACCCCCACCACGCCGTGGCCGCCCACATTGCGCGACACGGCAAAGCCCAGCTTGTCCAGCTCCTCGGCCATGCGCTGCGCGGTCTTGGCCTCCTGAAAGGAGATTTCCGGATGCGCGTGCAGGTGTTTGTAGAGATCGAGCAGGGCCGGGAATTCCTTGGCCACACGCTCGCCGATGGGCTTGGGCACGTCCCCGTCGGCATGGACGATCTGCACCAGTGCGGCGGATAACAAGGCGGCAATGAGTGGGTTCATAGGAGTGTGAATTGGGGTGAGGCTATCGGAAGCCACTTCCGAGGGCAAGGCGCCGTGCCAACCTAGACGCGGCAGAGCCTCTGTGCGTCGGCGATCTGACTCGGGGTCATCAGCCGGCTCACCAGTTCCTTGCCGCGCCGGGCCATGTCGCTGCCGTGTGCAGCCGCCATGCTGAAGAACCGATAGGCCTGCACGTAGTCTTCGGCAACGCCTTCGCCCCGGACATACAAATCGCCCAACATCAACTGTGCCTCGCCGTCACCCAAGTCCGCCGCACAGCGGTAGAAGTGAACGGCCTGGGTGGCATCTCTGACGACGCCTTCGCCTTGATCGTACATCGTCGCCAGCGTGAACGCCGCCGCCGCATGTTCCTGCACCGCCGCACGCTGATACCACCGCGCCGCCTGTCCCTCGTCCTTCACCACTCCACTCCCACGATGGTAAAGCGCACCCACTTGATACTGCGCATTGGCCAGCCCAGCGCGCGCCGCCTGCTCCAGCCACCCGGCCGCTCGCACCTCGTCGCGCGCCACTCCACGCCCCTCCAACAGCAGGACACCCAGATTAAACTGCGCCTTCACATGACCCGCCAATGCCGCACGTTCGTACCAACGCGCCGCCTCCCCGGCATCCGCACGCACACACTCCCCAGCCTCCAACAAACACCCTAAATCAAACTGCGCCTCCACATGACCCTGCTCCGCGGCTCCACGCCAGTGACGCACCGCAACCTCAGGATCCCTCAACGTCCCCCTCCCCAACTCCGCCGCCTTCCCAAACGCATATTGCGCCCCAGCATCCCCCTGCTCCGCTGCCTTCTCATTCCACCGCGCCGCCTGCACCTCATCGGCCATCACCCCCCGCGTGTACAACCGCCCCAGCGCCAGTTGTGAAGGCAAATACCCCTGCTCCCCAGCCTTCAAATGCCATCGCACCGCCTCACTCTCACTCGCCACCATCCACTCACCTCGCTCGCAGAACTCTCCCAATCGACTTTGCGCCTCCACATGCCCCTGCTCTCCAGCCAGTAAATACCACCCCACCGCTTCCTCCCCTGCCTTCCCTCCCTCTCCCTCAAGCCGCTGCCCTAACTCATACGCCAGCTCTCGATTCACCCCCGCCTTGCCTCCCAATAACTCCACCGCTCCAGCTTGGTCCCTCTCCACTCCTTCCCCCATCGCCAGCTTCCTCCCAAGATTCCCCCGCGCCTCCTCACTCCCACCAGCTACTGCACAGCGGTAGAGGCGCACGGCTTCCTCCAAATCGCTGTCCACGCCCTGGCCGTTCGCATAGTGGACGCCAAGATTGTTGAGGGCGCCCGGATGCCCTTGGGCGGCGGCTTCGCGGTAGTAGCGGACGGCTTCCGTGTCGTTTTTATCCACGCCCAGCCCATGGGCGTGCAGATGGCCAAGGCAAAACTGGGCGCTGGCGAAGCCTTGACCGGCCGCATCGAAAAAGCACCGCGCCGCGGCGGACTCGTCTTTTTTAACACCCTGGCCGTGAAGGTGGAGCAGTCCCAGATTGTACTGAGCCAGACAATGGGATTGTGCCGCCGCCTTCTGGAACCACTCGGCGGCCGCGGATTCGTCGCGACTGACGCCCTGGCCACGGAGGCAGGCCACACCCAGATTGTTCTGAGCCAGTGCGTGCCCCTGCGCCGCGGCGAGGCGCAACCACTTGATGCCCTCGTCAATGCTGCGGCCAATGCCACGCCCGTTAAGCAGGCTCCAACCCAGATTGCACTGACCATTGGCCTCTGCGCGTTCGGCGGCCTGTCGATACCAGTGAACGGCTTCGGCATACGGATCGCCGGAAAATGGGGATTGGGCGCGGCGTTGGATCCATCTGCGAAACTTCTCAAACCACCCGGTTTGTGCCGGGCGCGGCTGCGCGGCAAGAAGCACTCCAAGGTTGTTCTGGGCCGGGGCGAACCCCTTTGCTGCAGCGCGCCGGTACCAGTCGATGGCCCGGGAGATGTCGCGCGCCACCCCTTCGCCGCCTGCATACACCAGTGCCAGGTGATACATGGCGGCGGCGTCACCCTTCCGGGCCTCTCTTTTCAGGCTCGTCAGGCGCGCGGCTGAGGTTGCGACCTTGGGCGTCAGCATGGGCCTTTTTGCCGGGGCAAACCAATGCGCAAGGGAATCATTGCACAGTAAGGCCACCCCTTTCACTGCAATTCTTGGTGGTTCCTTGCAGGATTGGGCGGGATACGCGCAACGATTCCAATGTCAGGTGTCCAAAAGCAACCGCCATGCCACGGCCTGACCGGAAAACAAAAAACCGCCCCGTTGAGGGGCGGTGTGCACTGAAATATTGGCGGCCTGTGGCCGGTCAGATGGCCCAGCCTTTGCGATACTCTTTGGTGACCCACTGGCTGACGGCGGGCACATCGGGAGACTCAAGTTTCTCCGCGTCCCATTTGAAGGGCCGGCCCGCGCGCATCGCGACGTTGCCCAGCAGGATGGCTTCGGTGAGATTGCCTGCGTAGTCAAAGTTGGCCATGGCCATCTCCGGTTTGCCGGCCTTGATGGCGGCCACCCATTCTTCCTTCATGCCGCCGTCGCCGCGACCGTTGCGCGGCAGCGAGGGCGCGGGCTTGGTGATGCCCTTAAAATCCTTCTCCGGAAGCAGCACGTAGGCCGCACCGTAGTCATTGGGGGAGTAGAGTATTCCCTTCTCACCCACCAGGATCGACCCACTGCTCGAGAGCTCCACATTGCCATCGGCGGTTCTCTTGCCGGGCAACTGCGACGTCAGCTCCTCATTGGGCAGCACTTTCTTGCCGTTCTTCTTGCCTTCGTACCAGTGGAAGTCCACGGGGGGAAGGTCGCCACGCGACGGGAATTTCAAGGTGGCATGGGCCCACGCCGGGAAGGTCTCGGAATTGATAGGGCCGCTCGTGGCCGATACGTGTGTCGGCTGGCCGAGTTTTAACGCCATGTAGGCCATGTTCGCCGTGTGGCAGGCCATGTCGCCCAAGGCGCCGGTTCCAAAGTCCCACCAGCCGCGCCACTTGAAGGGGTGATAGGCCGGATGATACGGGCGCAGGGGTGCCGGTCCGAGGAAGGCGTCCCAGTTCACATGTCCGGGGATGGCCGGTGACTCCTTGGGGCGCGTGATGATGTCCGGCGCCTGCGGCCACACGGGGCGGTTGGTCCACACATGAGCCTCGCGCACGGCACCCAGCACGCCCGAACGCACCAATTCCACCGCTTCGCGCAGGCCATTCTCAGCCGTGCCCTGGTTTCCCATCTGCGTGCAGACCTTGTTCTTGCGGGCTTCCAGGCGCATCTGACGCGCCTCCCACACGGTGTGGGTGAGCGGCTTCTGCACGTACACGTGGATGCCCATGCGCATGGCGCGGATGGCCGCGGGCGCGTGGGTGTGATCGGGCGTGGAGACGGTGGCGGCGTTAATCTCCTTGCCCATCGTGTCGAGCATTTCGCGAAAATCCTGGAAGAGCTTCGCCTTCGGAAACTCCTTGGCTTTGGCGTTGAGGTGATTGGCATCCACGTCGCACAGCGCCACCACATCGCCCAGCTTGCCGGCTTGGCTGATGTCGCCGCCGCCCTTGCCGCCGACTCCGATGCCGGCAAACGCCAAACGCTCATTGGCGCCAAAAACGCGGCTGGGGAAAAACTGGAACGCAAACGCGCTGGCGGCGCCCGCCTTGAGGAATTGCCGCCGCGTGGCGCGCGGGTTTGATTTCGAGATGGGGGTCATGGAGGTGCGGGGTTTTGGGTTCAAACAAATGGTGTGGGGCGAGTATCCGCCGGCGGCTTTTCGCCGCAAGGAAAATCCCCCTCCTAGCGGAATGCGGCGTACACGCGGTGGACGTCGTCGTGGTCGTCGAGCGCATTGAGAAACTCCACCACCTCGGCGTGCGCCGCGCCCTCGAGCGGCTTGAACTCCTTGGCCACATGGCGCAGTTCAGCCGCGACAATCTGCCAGCCGGCGGCTTTCAACGCGCGCCCCACCGCGTCAAGTTCCTTCACGCCGGTCAGAAACCGCGCGCCCTTGCGGCCCGGAGGCGTCTCCTCCTCCTCCAATGGCTCCACCTCCTGCGCGCCCGCCTCGATGGCGTCGGATTCCGCATCGCGCGCGCCGTCGGCGTGCGTCGCTTCCACCACACCCAGGCGGTTAAAGAAGAACGCCACACTTCCCGGTGCACCCAGCGCCCCCGCACGAAAGAGGGATCGGATCTCGGGCGCCGTGCGATTGCGATTGTCCGTGAGGCATTCCACCACCACCGCGACCTTGTGCGGCGCGTAGCCTTCGTAAACCACCGTCTCCAGTTCGATCTTCTCCCCTGTCAAGCCTGCGCCCTTTTTGATGGCGCGGTCGATGGTGTCACGCGTCACGGAGGCCTTGCGCGCCTTCTCGAGTGCCGCGGCCAGCCGCGCGTTGAGGTCGGGATCCGCCCCGCCCAACTTTGCCGCGATCATGATTTCGCGCACAAACTTGGCCACCAACTGGCCGCGCTTGTGCGCGTGGGCCTCGCGGCCCGCTTGTTTCCACTGCGCACCCATGACCCCGTCAATGTGGGAAACCCTGGGCCACCGTTCAATGCAAAAAGAATGGCTCCGTGTCGGACGGCGAGGATTGTGTTGGCACGCGCATCGCGCCCAGTAAAGTCCGGCGTGGCCGCGACCGACACCGAACGCACCTTCCGGTTCGAACGATGGCGCGCGCTCAGCGGTGGCATCCTGGAGACGGCCGCCACCACCTTCCTGCTCCTCATCGCCGTAAAACATTTCCACGCGGGAGCCACGGCCAAGGCGCTGCTCAGCATCGGCGGCAGCATCGGGCTTCTTTGCGGCCCCATGGTGGTGGGCCTGGCCGAGCGGCTGCAGTTGCCGGCCGCGCGGCTGGCATCGCACCTGGCGGCAGCAGGAGGCGTGTGCCTGATGGTGATGGCGGCCGTGCCGACGCAAGGCGTGTTCATCGCCTTCGGCATGCTCTCGATGGCGCTTACTTCGGCGATCATCCCGCTCATGACGCAGGTGTATCAGGACAACTATCCCGAATCGGTGCGCGGCAGGCTCTTCGCCCGTGCGCTCATGATCCGCATCGCTTCGGCCCTGTTATTTGGCGCGGGGGCGGGCTGGTTGCTCGACCGCAACCTAGGCGCGTTTCGGGCGCTGTTGGTGGGATTCGGCGCCGCGCATTTCTACTCAAGCTGGTGCTTCGCGCAATTGCCTTCCCGGCCCATCCGGCCCTCGGGCAGCTCGCATCCGCTGCGAGCGTTTCGCTTCGTGCGCGAAGATGCGCTGTTCCGATGGACGCTTCTGTGCTGGATGCTCATGGGCTTTGCCAACCTGATGATGTATCCGCTGAGAGTGGAGTTTCTGGCCAATCCAAAACATGGCTCGAAACTGGACGTGGGCGAGGTGGCCTTGTACGTCGTCGTGGTGCCCAATCTCGTGCGCCTGATGCTGAGCCCGTTGTGGGGATGGCTCTTTGATCGGATGAACTTCTTCGTGATGCGCATCGTGCTCAATCTCGGCTTCGCTCTGGGCATCGTGTGCTTCTTCCTCAGTCCGGATGACCGCACGGCCCTGCTGATGGGGGCCGTCGTGTTTGGCGCCTCCAATGCGGGCGGCGACGTGGCGTGGGGCCTGTGGGTCACCAAGCTGGCACCGCCCGACTGCGTGGCCGACTACATGGCGGTGCACACCTTCTTCACCGGCTTGCGAGGCGTGGCGGCCCCGTTGCTGGCGTTTCACATCGTGGGCTCCGCAGGCTTCGGCACGCTGGCGTGGACGTGTGGTGGATTGATCGTGCTGGCGGCACTGATGCTCGTGCCCGAGGTGCGCTCATCGCGCGCCCGGCGGCGGTCGGTGGCACTGGTGGAGGAAGTCTCCGAGTGACCGCGCCTTCTAGGGCGAGAGCAAGCCGCACAACGCCTCCCGCGCCTCATGCAGTCCCTTGTAGCGGGCCACCTCGTCGGGCATGGTGCGCAGCGCGCGGCAGAGCCCGCGGCGGGCTGCGGCATCGGCCATCACGGCCTTGAGCGGGATGTTTTCCAGCCGGATGCCAAAGAGAAGCCCGCCCGTCCCGGGCAATCTGTAAAACACCTGGTGCTCGACGCGCACCCACACGGCCCGTTCCTCCAGCGGCGCAGCCAGTCCGGGCAGATGGCGTGCGGGATGCTGGCAGCGTTCCGGAGAGGCGCTGATCCCCCAGTTGGCGCGCTCCCATGAGGCGCCTGGTTCGATGGCGTTGAGGAACCGATCAATCTGCGCACCCAGCGTTTCATTGAGCGTGGGCACGGCGGAGTGGATTTTCCAGACGGGCAATCCCAGCTTCTCCTCCGGCCGCCATGATGAGGGAAAGCACACGGCGGCGGCACGAAGCAGAAAGCTCCCCTTGGCATCAGGCTGCAGGAGCAGCCAGTCGGGCTCCCATGCTCCACCGAGAATCCGTACCTTGTCGGTGCCTGCTGCGGAGGCAGCGGGAAGCGAGGACTGCGGAAGGCTGCACCAAGACTCGGCACACGCCAGGGCCTCGGCAATCAAAGCACCGGCATCCTCCTGCCAGAGCAGGCAACACTCCGGCTGGGCCGAAATCCAGTGGGCACGCTCGGCAAGCAGCGCATCACAATCGGCCGTGGGGGCGAAGAATGCGGCGGCATCACCGGGACGCGCGCCAAAGTTAAAGCGGAAGTCCCGGTCGGGAAAGAGCGCCTTCCATGCGGGAGCCGTGTCCATAGAGTGAGTGATGGCCCCGTCACCGCGACAGGCGAAGGCTCATCGCTTCCACCAATGGGGCAGGGTCAGGATCTGGTAAACACTCACGTAGTCGTCCGTCCACAGCGGGTAGGGCGCCTTGGTTTCCTTCGGAGAGTCGCTGGCCCTCTGCACGTCGGGGTGGTTCACAAAGCTGGCGTTGCGGGTGAGCAGAATCCATTCCGAATAGTAAAGCCAGTGCCGCTCCTCGCCCAGCTCGTCCTCTTTGCCGCCGTTGACGATGACGGCCTTCCAGTCGGGCGAGCGCTTCTGAAGGGCCCGCGCAATGCCCATCACCACCTGTTCCAGGTCCAGGTGGCGGTTGGAGATGTGGATGGCGATGATGCCTCCGGGCGCCAGATGCCGCTCATAGATCTCAAAAGCCTCCAGCGTGCAAAGGTGCGTGGGGATGGCGTCGCTGCTAAACGCGTCCAGAGCCAGCACGTCAAAGCGCTGGGGCGGCTCGTTCTCCATTCGCAGGCGCGCGTCACCCAGTTCCAATTCCACCTTGGCGCCGGCCTGCCGGCACTGGCGCAGGTAGCTAAAACGGTGTTCGGCAAAATCCACCACCTGCGGATTGATGTCGTAGAAGCGTACCGAGCCGCCGCGCTTGCCATAGGAGGCCAGCGTGCCCGTGCCCAACCCCACCACGCCAAACCGGCAGCCTGCCGTGGCGTTGCTGCCTTCGCGCGTGCCATTGAGGTCGCGATTGGCCCAGCGCAGTGCCAGCCCGACGCCACTGGTTTCGCCATAATACGAGGTGCGCAGGCTGCGATGGGCCGGGTTGGTGTACTGGAAGCCGTGTGTGATGCCGCCATTGACCAGCCGCCGGTTGTGGCTGTCCATCTCCCAGGCCTGAACCCCATCGGGGCCGCCGGTCATCACCACGTCGAGCGTGCGCGTGTTGGTGCCGGGCATCCACCAATCGCAGGGCATGAAGAGCGCGCGCCGGGCATTCGCCTGACTGGGGCGCAGCGTGAAGAGTTCCACGCCCGTGGACGACTCCCAAACCGCCACCGCGCCGTCGGCGTAAACGCTGCCCACCCGCCCCCCATCGCCCGAGAAGGCCACATCGCGCACCGGCCCGCGGTGCGCATGCCATTCTTGGAGCAGCCGGCCCTGGGCGCGATGCCAGAGTTTCACGGCCCCATCCTCGCCGGCGGTGGCCAGTTCGTCGGAGGCCCCGAAGCTCACCGCATGGATCTTCCCGCGGTGCGCGGTAAATTCCTGCACCGTGGCCAGTGGCACGCCGTGGCGCACCACCCCATCGGCGCCCACCGACGCCACCACGTCCGACGTGCCGGAAAACGCCACCGAGGACGCGCCGCCTTGGTGTTTCCACAGCACACCGCGAGGTTCTCCGGTAAGCCCATCCCACAACCTCACCCGTCCGTCGGCTCCCGCCGAGGCCAGCCAGCGGCCGTCACGGCTGTACGCCAGAGACTCAATCGCGCTGCCTTCATGCGGGGCGCGATCGATGCGCTTGGGCATGCCGGAAAACGCGTCCCACTGGCGAAGGGTTCCATCGGCGCCGCCCGTCGCCAGCCATTTGCCGTCGGGGCTAAAACTCATGGCCCGCACCTCGCCCTCGTGCCCCTTGAGCTCGCCTGCGCGCAGTCCGGTCAGGCTGTCCCACAGTTGCACCAGCCCCTTGGCATCCGCCGCAGCCAGGCGGCCAGCGCTCACGCTGGCGGCCAGCGTGCGCGCCCCGATGCCCTTCATCGTGGAGACCGCTTCCAAATTATAGTCGTAGAGCCGGATGACGCCGAAGAAATTGCGCCGCTGCAGCGACACATCGGATGCCTCCTCGCGCAGGTGGGTGAGCAGCCCGCCGCCCAGCACCGCCAGCACGAACACGTGCGGCACCCATTCGGGGAATGACCAACCCCGCCACGGCCGCACCGCCGACCAGACAAAGCAGAGCGCACCCAGTATGAGCACGGCGCCCACCGTCACCGCCCAGTGCAGCGCCGGCCGCCCTGCAAGCTGGGTTAAGAAGGTGAAGTCGAGCACGCTGGCCAGCGCCGACACCAGCGCCAATCCCAGCAGCACGACCAGGGAGTCCTCCTCCGGAGGGCGCCTGCGCCGCATCTGGCAGACCCACAACACGCCGCAGCCCACCACCAGCAGGCGCGCACACGCCAGCCACGGCAGCGGCAGCACCATGCTGCGATAGGCCGCCCAGCAGACACCCGCCCAGCACGCCGCCAGGATGAATCGCACATGCCACTTGGTGAACTGGCCGCGCGATTTCTGGCTGAACACCACCGCCGCCAGCAGCGCACCGCAACTCCACATGGCCACGGGGAATTCCAGATAGCTGGAGAAGAACCGCGGCGCGAAGAGCGCCACGAAGAGCCCGCCGGCGGCACCCCCGGCCGAGATGGACAGGTAGTAGCGCGTCAGCTGCGCAGGCGGCGGCCGCAGCCGGAAGAGTTCGCCGTGGCACACCATGCAGCCAACAAAGAGGGCGGTGTTGAACACCGCGACCTGGAACACAATGTCCATGTCCACGCCCTTGAACATGGCCCAGAGCGCGCCGCCCCAGCTGAGCATGAGCGCGCGGCTGAACCAGTGCCGGACGTACCACCGCGGGCTGTCAAAGGAGATGATGAACGAAACCAGATAGAGCGAGAGCGGCAGCACCCCGAGAAAGGGGATGACCGCCATGTCCTGGCAAATCTTGTTGGTGGTGGCCAGCAGCTGGGCGGTGCCGCAGGCGGGCAGCAGCAGCCAGAGCAGCTGGCGCGCGCCACCCACGGGCGCCGCGGGAGTCTGCGGCGCGGCCTGGGCCTCGTGCGCCATCACCCGCCTCAATCCCATCGCCACGGCACCACACACCGCCACATACACGAGCATCCCCACCGCCCAAATCCAGACCTGCGTGTTTCGCGCCAGATACGGCTCCACCAGGAACGGGTAGGTGACCAGTGCCAGCACCGAGCCCACGTTGGAGAGCGCGTAGAGCCGGTAGGGCGACGCGCCCGCGTGCTTGCTGCTGAACCACGCCTGAATGAGCGGGCCCGTGGCCGAGAGCACCAGATACGGCAGGCCGATGCCCGCCAGCAGCAGCAGCAGAATGTCCGCCGTGGGATCGGCCCCCACGCGCGAGGGCTTGAGCCATTCCATGGGGCGCACCCCCTTGGCGGCCGCACCCAGCACCACCAGCATGAGCAGGCCCGCCAGCCCCAGCATCAGCAGATGAAGGCGCACCTGCCGCGCCAGCGGCCGCTGCTGGCAAAGCCAGTGCGCGTAGGCGTAGCCGGCCAGCACCAGGCACTGAAAAAACAGAAGGCACGTTGTCCACACTCCGGGCGTGCCGCCAAACCAGGGCAGGATGTATTTGCCAACGAGCGGCTGGACTTGGAAGAGCAGGAAGGCCCCGACAAACACCGTGAGGGCGAACGCCAGCGCGTCGGCCCAAGGCACAGGCCGCGCCGCCGCGGCTTGTGCGGGCTGCGCGGGGATGGGCGAGGAATCGTCCGTCACCGCGGGGAAGATACACGGCGAGAGGGTGCAATCAATCCGATAAGAGCCGCGGCGAGTCGGCGTCGCGGCTCACCGGACCCTCGCGCCCGTCGGGGGGACGCACCCCCTGCCACATCAGCATGAGGCCAAATCGCAAGTCCGGATGTTCGGCCGAAAAGTCGGGCGGGCGAATGGGCTTCAGGGGCACACGCCGCGCCGCCACGAAGAACACGTTGCCCTGTCCAGAGGCGTGCTGCACCACGGCCGCCGATGCGAACGCGCAACGCAGCGTGCGGTCAAGCCTGGCCGCGCCCTCGCGATAGGCCGGGCTGGTTTCACCAAAGGCGTTGATGACGAGCACACCCTCCGGCTTGAGCCGGCTCTTGGCAAGGCGCAGTGATTCCACCGTCACCAGATGCGGTGGGATGTTGCCGTCCATGAAGGCGTCGAGAATCACCGCGTCGTACTGCCGGGATGTGGATGCCAGAAACTCACGGCCATCCTGGATCGCGAGCGACACCGCCTTGGGGTCGAAATCGAAATGCGTGGCCGCAACGGCCGCCATGGCGGGGTTGATTTCCACCACGTCAACCCTCGCACCGCCACGCGCAAGCTCACGCGGCACCAACCCCGCCCCCAGCCCGATGCAGAGCGCGCGTTCCACACAAGAGGTGTATGCCCTTGCCAGCCCCAGGAGCGCGCCGGTGTAGTGAGAGAGACTTCTGCGGGTGAGCGGATCGTACGTATTTTGCACCAGCCCGCCGTGCAGGCAGCGACGCCGGAGGAGACCGCCGGGTTCCTCCCGCTCGATGACGTGGATCATCCCCTGCGGCGAATCCACACGCTGCACGAGCCTCCACCACTCGTCCTCGTGCAACACCTGCGGCCGGACGTGAGAGCCCATGCCGCCCCTTACCATCGCCGCCGCATGGCGCCGGCAAGGTGCAGACGCGTGCGCTGCCGGTTGCCGGCATCGTGGAACTCCACGGGGTTGAAATCATCGGTCAACACCCGGCCAAGCCCATCGGCCACCTTCCAGATTCGCCGGTACATCGCCTCGGGCCGGTTGATGCGGCTGGGGCTGCGGAGCAGGAGCGGATGCTCCAAGGCGAACGCGTTGTCGGCGGGCTTGAGGCTGGCGAAGTTGGGCTCGTGATGCACCGACCCTTTTCCGGCGCGAGCTGCCACGAAAAACACGTTGCCATTGCCCGAGGCATGGATGCGCACCCCGTCGGCGCCGAACACCCTCTCCAGTGTCCGGTGGAGCGAGGCCGTGAAGTAATCCTCTGCGCGATTAAAGACAAAGGCCCGCCGGTCGCCGGCGTCGGCAAGGGCCTGCTCCTCGTCATCAAGCCCGCGGCCAAAGCTGTTGATGACGAGCACGCCTTCGGGTTGCAACCGGTCGCGCATCGCGGCGAAAGCCTCGCGCGTCATGAGGTGCGAAGGCGTTGAGTCGCCCAGGAACGCGTCCAGAACGATGGCGTCGTACCGCCGTGGGGTGCGGTTTAGAAACTGCCGCCCATCGCCCAGATGCAGGGCCACGCGGTCGGGTTTGAAATCAAAGTGCGCCTGCGCCAGCGGCACCACGCCGGGATTGATCTCCACCACATCCACACGCGCGCCGTCCGCGGCAAACCGCATCGGCACCACCCCCACGCCCATCCCCAGGCACAGCACGTCACGAAGGGCGGCCGTGTAGATTTTGGGCAGCCCGTACAACGCGCTGGTGAAGAGCGAGAGGCTCTTGCCCGACTCGGGGTCGTAGTTGTTTTGAATCAGGTAGTCGTTGACGTACTCGCGCCACAGAATCCGCATCGGCTGCGCCGCCTCGCCCGCCTCGCCCTCCACCAGATAGTAATTGGCGCTCTCCATCACCATGAGTTCGCCAAAGTTGGAATTGGCCCGGTGCAGCACGCGGACCGCCGCCGACCCTGCCGCCCGCCCGTCGTTCCATCCGCCATACATCAGCAGCCCCGCCACGAGGCCGACGACCGCGACACTGCCCCGCCCCGCCCTGCCCCAGCACAGCGCGTAGCCGCCGGCAAGCGAGAGCAGCAGCCCTGCCGCGCAGTACATCGTGGTGGAGTTGGCCAGACGCGGCAGCAGGATGTAGCCAATGAGCGACGTGCCCGCGACGCTGCCCAGTGTGCTCAGCGCCGAGAGCCTTCCCACTTGCCCGCCCACTTGGGTGATGGACTGCGTGAGCACCCGCGTGAGAAAGGGCAGCGTGATGGCCAGGAGCGCCAGCGGTACAAAAAACAGCAAGGCCGAAACGAGTAGTGCGCCCACGGCCAGGTCGCCAATGTCCAGACACCAGAAGCTCACCGGCCGCACGAGCACCACCGACAGGCAGAGGAACAGCGCGGCCATCGCCATGGCCGCGTAGAGCAATCCCGGTCGCGGCCACCGGTCCACCACGCGGCCGCCGGCATAATAGCCGGCCGCCAGCGACACCAGCGTGACCCCAATCTGCGCCGTCCAGACAAAGTGCGAGGTGCCCAGAAAGGGGGCGACCATCTTGGCGCCGAGGATTTCCACCACGAGAATGACGGCGCCGTTGACGGCCGCAGTGAGCAGGAGGAATCGTTGCAGGCCGATGCTGGGCGCGGTCGCTGCGGGGAGCTGGACGCGTGGCGCGCTCATCAAGTTAGAAGGCTGCGCTCAGCCTCGGCCAGAGGTGCGCGCTCATCCGGGCGCCCCCATGCAGGCACGCCAGTTCAAACTTTTCGTTGGGTGAATGAAGGTTGTCATCGGGCAGCGCAAGCCCCAGCAGCAGCGAGTCGACACCCAGAAGTTTCTTAAACTGAGTCACGATGGGGATGGAGCCGCCCTCGCGAAGCTGCACCGGACGCGCTCCAAAGGCGGCTTCAAGCGCTTCCAGCGCCGCTTGGGCCGCGGGCCCCGTGGGAGGCGTGAGATATGGCTCGGCACCGTGCCCGGAAAGAATCTCCAACCGCACCGTCGGGGGACAGAGCCGACGCAGGTGGCTCGTGAGACGGCGCGTAATGTCCTCCGGCGACTGGTCAGGCACCAGCCTGCAGGTGATCTTGGCTCGTGCCCATGCCGGAACAATGGTCTTGGAGCCTTCGCCCTGATAGCCGCTGGTCAGGCCGTTGATCTCCAGAGTGGGACGCGCGCTGCGCTGTTCGTTGGCGGTGAACCCGCGTTCGCCGTTGAGCGCGGGCACGCCCAGCAGCTTGCGGTACGCGGGCGCGGAATAGGGCAGTCGCGCCAGCTCCCGCCGCTCGGCGCGGGAAAGCGGCGCCACATCCTTGTAAAATCCCGGCACGGTGATGCGCCCGCGTCCATCGCGCAGCCGGGCCAGCATCTGGCAGAGTACCATCGCCGGATTATCCACCGACCCGCCGTAGATTCCCGAATGCAGGTCGGCCGCGGGGCCCCGGACGATCACTTCCAACGCGGCGATGCCGCGCAGCGAGTACGTCAGGGCCGGGTGCCGCAAGGACGGCATGCCCGTGTCGGAAATGACCACCTGCTGGCACTTGAGCTCGCGCCGGTGCTGCCGCAAAAAACCGGCCAGTGCCTTGCTGCCCACCTCCTCCTCGCCTTCGATGAGGAAGGTGAGGTCGCAGGGCAGTTCCGTGCCCGTGGCCAGATACGCCTGCACCGCCTTGAGGTGGGCGAAGTGCTGCCCCTTGTTATCGGTGGCGCCTCGCGCGTAAATGCGCCCGTCGCGCACCGTGGGCTGGAAGGGCGGCGTGCGCCAGAGTTCCAAGGGCTCGGGTGGCTGCACATCGTAATGGCCGTAGATGAGAAAGTGCGGCCGCCCTGCGCGCCGGGGCGTGCGCGCCAGCACGATGGGATGCCCCGGGGTGGAATGGCGCTCTGCCTGCAAACCGATGGCGCGGCAATGGGCCACCAGCCAGTCCGCACAGGCCTGCACGTCAGGCGCGTGGGCCGGCTGGGCGGAGACGCTGGCAAAACGCAGATACTCGCACAGGTCGGCCACGGCGCGCGCCTGGCCGGCTTCGAGGTGGTCGAACACAGCCTGCATGGGCTTGGGAATGTAGCGACCGCGCGGCGCGACGCCAAGCCCCGGCATCACTTCTTGGGAGGAGGGAAAAGCAGCTCCCATGGCCGCATGGGCAAGGGCAACAGATCCAAAAGCTGCGGCAGCTTGGTGGGATTGATCAACCCCGGGCCCATGCGCAGGATTTCAAAGGGCACATTGGCGGTGTTCATTCCCAGGCCGCGAATCAACAATTCAGCCACCACCACCTTGTCGGTCACCATCTGCAAATCACCCATCGTGCCCTGGATGTGCTGAAAGATGGGGAGCTGATAGTATTCGTCGGGCTTGAGCAGTCCGCCGGCCAGCCGCACCTTGCGCGCCAACGACGGCGCCAGCGCGATTCCCACGGGCAGGTCCACGCGGGATTGGCCCGAAGGTTCTGCCAGCTGAACCGCCCCCGCCGTCTGCAGGCGCAGCGAGGCGCCGTCCAAGCGCAAGTGCAAATCCCACCGGCCCCGTTCCAGCCGCGTGCCCAGTTGGATGTCCGCAAAGTTTTCGCCGCGCAGTTTGTCAACCTCCAGCCCCTGCGCCACCGCCGCCAGTGGAAGCAGCAGCACCTTGGTGAACAGACCGGCACGGTCCTCGCCCTCTGGCAGTCGCACTTTGGTTCCCACCAACTGGAGCTGCGCAGGCTTGCCCTCGTTGACGCTGCTGGTGACGAGTCCCTTGGCAAACTCATCCTGCCGCCAACGCAGCCGCAGGTCGCCGGCCAGCTCGCCCCAACCCTTCTGTCCGCGGATCCACGCGACCATCGTGCCGGACAACTGATCCCGAATGACCGGCCACTGCAGCAGGAAGGGCAGCGGGCTAATCCCCTTGCCCGCAAGCGCCAGATCGTGTTGCTGGATGGCGCCGGAAAAATCCAGCTGGTAGCGCCCCGCCACCGCGCCGCCCTCGAGTTTCATCCTAAGGTTCTCGAAGTCGATGACCTTGCCATTCTGAATCTGATGGGCGGTGCAGTCCTCGGCCGACAATCCCGACCAGTACAGGCGTCGCACGGCAAGTTGCCACCGTAGTGCTGCGGGCTTCCGCGGCTGGCGAGAGGGAGGCAGTGCGTCCAACACCTGCAAAAGGCGCTCCAGTTCCAGCGACGGGGATTCTGCCGCCAGTTCGCCTCTGATTTCACCGGGCTTTGCCAGATCCAGCACGCCGGAAATGTGAAGCTCGTTCTTTGCCTGCGCGGAGTCCGGCAAATCCACGAGGCACCTGCGCAGTTCGACCTTGCGCCCGCCCGCGGTCCTGACGGCCTCAAACTCCACGGTGGCATTCTGGTCAGGGGGCGCAGGGCCCGGCACGCCAGCCCACCGCCAGTCGCGCACCGAGAGTTTGCCCTCCAGTTGACTTGCCCCACCGGGCAGCGCCTCAATTCCCAGCTCGACCGACACCACGCCCGACTTGAGCGGTTGCATTTCATACACCGGTGCGAGTAATGGCCTGAGCAGCGGGGCGTCCAAGCCGTTGAGGCGAATCTGCCAGTCGCCGCCCGCGCGCGCCGTGTCATGACCGCCGCTCAAGCTGAAGGTGGCGTTGTGCCCGCCTTCGAGCCCGCCTGTGCCCTCAAGCTTGCCCACCCGCAACGACCACCCTCCGTCCTGCCTGCGCTGGTGCAGCAGTTCCACGTCGCAGGCAATGTGCATCCGCCCCTCCCGCCAATGCCCGGCGGCGTCATCGAGCGCAAGCCCGGCGCCAGTGAACTTCCCCGCCACCCCGCTGCGGCCGTCGCTGGCGCACTGTGCGCTTCCTTCAAATGAGAGGATGCCATTTGCGAGCGTCGTGCCGCCCGCCTGCCTGAACCCAACCGCTTGCAGCGTGACGGGGGTGACATCCGCAAGAAGCAGCCGTGCCAAGCCCACATCCCAGCGGTCGGCTTGACGCCTCGCGCCACCCGCCAGTTCGAATCGTTCCACCGCGCCGGCGCCCCACCGCCAGCCCCCGCCCATCCGCTGAACTTGCGCGTCCCAACCTCCCCCTTCATGGCGGCGCAGTGTGCCTTGCACCAGCGCGGCCAGCCCCAGTTCCTCCTGCGGCCATGCGGGATGTTCGAGATGCACGCCGGTCAGTTGCAGGCGCGTCTCGAATTGGGCGGCGCCATCCACGCTGATGGCCACGGTGCCATTGGCTTCCCCCAGCGCGGTGCGCCAGGGCACCTCAGGAAGCACGCCGGGTGCGGAGAGCAGGCGCGGCGAAATGTCGGCAAGCTGGAAGGCGACGCTGCCGATGCGCGCTCGCGTGTCAAACTGGCCGGCCAGCGCGAACCGGGCGCCCAGGGTTCGGCCCTCGTGGTATTCGCCCGTCAGCCTTGTCAGTTCAATCCGGGGTGATTCGCGCCAGCTCCCATCGCCCGCCGCCTCCACGGATTGCAGGAGCCCTCCCGCATCGCGCCATTGGGCACGGCCGCGTGTCATGCGAAATTGCGTGGCATTGGTCATGCTCCCCTGCATCTGCACCTGCAGCGCGGAGCCTTTCCAAGGTCCCGTGGCAAGATTGCGCGCGTCGAAGGTGCCGTTGACCTCCAATGGCCAACCCGCCGAAGTGGTTCGAAGCCGAAGCAGTCCGTCCACCTGTCCCGCCTGCGCGAGACTCCCCAGCAACGGGCGCATCGCCTGAAGGTCCAGTCCGGTGAGGGCAATCTCCAACTGCGATCCATCTCCAACGCCGCCGGGGCGAGCGCCAGAAAGCGTCATGGGTTGCAACAGCCGGCCCAGCAGAATCTGGCGCGCATCCTGGTAGCCGGTCAGCGAGAACTTCTGGAGCTGCACCGAGGGTTCTGTGCGATCCCAAGACACCTCGTAGTCCGTCTGAAGCTGCATCGGTGGCGTCACGGCACCCTGGCGCGCCACGCTAAAGTCGCGTGCGCCCGCGCGGCCGCGCACCTGCCCCTGCCGCCCGCCCGCGGCAAGGCGCACGTGATTGGTGGCTTCGAGCACGGTGCCTCGAAAATCCATCCCCCAGGGTGCGCCGACGAAATTAAGAAGCCGCCGGTCGACGGCATCAATCCCCAAGTCCAATTGCCAGGCGCCCTCGGCATCCAGGGAACCACGCGCGTGCATGCCTCCCAAGGGGGCGCCGCCGCGTTCCAGCCTCAGCGAAACTTGTTCCACCTGACCGGGGGTCCACTTTCCAAAAAGGCGCGTGTGCAGTCCTGAAGCCTCCGCAAACACACCCGTCGCATGGGCAGCGTGGAACGAGGCGTTCACCTCCGCCGCGGAAGGGAGGCGAAGCGCAGATCCCGCCCATCGCGCCGAGCCAGCCAGCCCGCCGCGAACGGCACCTGCGCCCTGTTCGTGTTGAATCTCCGCGGCAAACTCCGCGCGCCATTCGCCGCCAGGCCCCGGGGAAAGCAGGGCCATCTCCAGATTCTCCAGTTGCGTTTGGGTCGCATTGCCGTCCGGTGCGCCTGCCCGATGGCGCACGCCCGCCTTTCTGAGCGTGAGGCGGTCGCCATTCCAGTTGCCCGTGGCGCTCAAGGAGAAATCCGACTGCTCCAACACCAGTTCTGCGTGTCGTGCCGCAAGTCCAAAGGCGCTGGCACCCACCGCATAGTCCACGCCGCCGTCTTTGGCGGCGCGGGTGTCCAGTTGCAGGCTCAGGCGGCCCGCATGGGCGACTCCTCCCAGCACCGGCTGCCATTGCGCGATGTCCACGTCCTGCAGGCGAAGCTCAAGCGCTGCGGGCCCGGTCCACGCGCCGGTCTTCCAGTTCACCTTCAAAGGCCCGGCGAGACGCCCGGTGAGCAGCTGCCTCCCTTGGCTGCTGGCCGCGAGATCAGCCTGGTCGAAGTCCAGCGTGCCCTGTGCGGCGCCCGCGTGGAGTGTAAAATCGAGCACGGCCTCGGTGGGCGGCGTGGTCGCTCCGGCGCGGGTGATGGTGAGCCCTTGCGCCTGCCAGCGGCCTTGAAGACGCGCGCGCGGCGCATCCCAGCCCCCCGCCAGTTTCACGGTGTTGGTGCCGTTGAGGAGCGTGCCCGCCAGATCCACATCCCGCCACGGCAGGAACGATTGGAGGAGGCGCCCGGGAATGTCACGCGCGCTGGTGTTGAACACCCAGTCTCCCGACGCGGGGTCGGGGCCGCCCCAGAACACGCAATGACCGGCAGAGCGGTTTCCCTCGCTCAACTCGATCGTGCTGCGCTCCAGTCGCTGCGCCATCCAGCGCGCTTCGCCCTGCGCAGCCAGTGCGCCGGGCGCGTCGGGCCGCCACACGAACCGGGCCGTGATTCCTTCAAACTGACCCACCTTGGAAATCGAGAAATCGCCCCGCGCCTCGACGCCGCCATCGATGGCTTGCGCACCGGGCATGCTGGCGCGCAAGTCGGCGCGGGCTTGCGCGCTCACTTTCCATGAGGTCGTGGCGCCAGGTTCCATAGGCCCCGCCTCCAAAGTGAGGCCGCCCGCCTGCGCCATCCAGGCGCGGCCATCGGGCACATTTTGGACAAGGGTGACCATGCCCTCCCGCGCCTCGAGACTCTCGATGCTCCACACCCGACCTGCTGATGTATCTGGCCCCACAGCCTGGAGCAGGGCGTCAAGATTGCTGGTGCCATCGGCTTCCCTCACGAGGTTCAAGACCGGCCGCGTCAGGGTGAGGGCTCCGAATTTCCACTCGCCTCGACGCCAGTTCCAGAAGGAACCTGGGATTTCAACGCGGGCGGCTTCCAGCAGGGGTGACGTGCCGGTGGTCTGCAGTCGCAGCCCCTTCAGCGAGAAGCCGCGCCAGGGGGACCAGTCGGCCGATTCCACGGTGATGCGCGCGCGCAGCTCACGCTCGATGCGAGGCAGGATCAGGCCCTTGAAGCACGCGCCGCTCGTGAGGATGAAATAAAGCGAGGCGAGGCAGCAGAAGCCCGCGGCCATGAGGGCAGCCCATCGCCGAGTGGACCAGCGCCGTGATGCCGGGCTGCCGGATTGGAAGGGGTTCACCATGGATCGCTCTGGAAGGGCGAACCTACCAAGGGACCAATCCAGCGTCAAATGGCGCACGTTGCGCTCCGGACCGGTCTGATGCACCCTCTCACGCGATGAGGATTTCCGTGGTGGTGCCCGCGTACAACGAAGAGAAACTCATTGGCGGCACCTTGAGGAGCATCCACAGCGCCGCCACCGCGTTTCAGGAAAGGGGATGGAGCTATGAACTGGTGGTGTGTGACAACGGCTCGACAGACCGCACGGCAGACCTCGCGCGGGCGGAGGGTGCGCGGGTGGTGCACGAGCCTGTGCGGCAGATCGCCCGAGCACGCAACGCGGGCGCGGCCGCGGCCATGGGAGACTGGCTGGTGTTTGTGGACGCCGATTCCCAGCCCAGCCCCGAATTATTTGCGGCCGTGGGTGACGCCGTCGCGGGAGGCGCCTGCCTCGGAGGTGGCAGCACGGTGAGGATGCAAGACACGCGGCTCTGGTTGCACGCCGGAACAGGCCTGTGGAACTGCATCAGTCGCGCGTGTCGGTGGATGGCCGGATCCTTCATCTTCTGTGAGCGCCGGGTCTTTGCCGAGATGGGAGGGTTCAACGAGAAGCTCTACGCGGCAGAGGAGATTGAATTTAGCCGGCGGCTGAAGTCGCGGGCGCGGCGGGAACGCAAGCGGCTGGTCATTTTGCATCGGCACCCGCTGCACACCTCGGCGCGCAAGGCGCACCTCTACACGCCGTGGGAGCTCACGCGGTTTCTGCTGCGCACGGTGTTGAGCGGGGGCCGCACGCTCGGCTCACGCCAGCAATGCAACATCTGGTATGACGGCCGGCGCTAGCCGCTGGCCACTTTAGCGCGCTCCCGGCTGCGGGAGCTGGTCGATGTCGCGCAGCAGCCGCGGGCCACTGGTGCCGCCTGATTTGCCGCCCTCCTTGTTTTCCTTGTTGAGCTTGCGTTCCATCTCCTCGAGCTGCTTGCGCAGCTTGATTTCCATGGACCGCTCGCCCAGCTCCGCCTGCCGCAGCGCGGGCATACCCGTGCGTGCGCTGATGGTCTCGTGCGCGGCCGATTCGGGCGTTTCCAGCACGGTGGGCCGCATCATCACCACCAGCTCCTGCCGCTCGTTGTTGTCGGAGTTCTCGCGGAAGAGCGCGCCCAAGAGCGGCAGGTCCTTGAGGATGGGCACACCGCTGTGGGATTCGACCTTTCTGGTCTTGATGAACCCACCCAGGATGACCGTGTCGCCGTCGCGCACGGCAATCTTGGCATTGGCGGAGCGGTCGGTGGTCACCGGCACCTGCACGTTGTCGATGACCTTGTTGGACACAATGTCGCCAATGGACTGTTCGATGTCCATCACCACCAGCCCGTCGGGATTGATGAAGGGCAGCACACTGAGCCGGATGCCAATCTGACGCGACTCGTACTGCGAGCGCAGCCCGCCGTTGATGTCCGTGGACGTGCCCGAGACGTAGGGGTGCGTTTCGCCGATGAAGAGCTGCGCGATCTCAGCGTGCGACGTCTGGATGCGCGGGCGCGAGAGCACATTGACGCGCGTGTCTGACTTGATGGCCTGCACCGCCACCTCCCATTTTGTGTTGATCATGCCCCAGTAGTTGAGGCCCGAGCCCAGGTTGGCCAGCGTCGCCGTCTTGTTGGAGTAGAAGTTGCCGCCATGCTTCATGCCCAGCGCAGAGCCAATGCTGCCGGTGACGCCCTGCTTGTCCTCCCCAATCGTCACGCCGAAGTTCAGGTTGTCGTCCAGAGCCACGTCCATGATGATCGCTTCGATGAGAACCTGCTGCTGCACGCGGTCGAGGTTGGCCAGCAGCTCCTTCACGATGTCGAGCTTCTGCTGATTCTCGGCCATCACCAGCACCGCATTGTTGCGTTCGTAGGGAATGATGCGCGACGAACCCAGGATGGGTTGCATCTCCGATGCGGACGCCGTCCGTCCAGCCGCGCCCCCCTGTCCACCACCACCGGTACCGCCGACACCAGGCCCACTACCACCGGGCACTGCGGCACCCGTGGGACCAGTTGAGGATCGGATGCCTGCCCCACCGACGCCGGCGCCTCGAGTGCCGCTGCCGCCAAATCCGGTGTTGCCGCCGCCTCCGAAACCGGTGTTGCCACCGCCTCCAAAACCGCCGGTCCTGCTGCCTCCTAGAGCACCACCCTGCCCACCACCGCCAAAGCCGCCGCCGCCGAAGCCTCCTCCCAGGCCCCCGCCGCCGCCCGTGGCCAGCCGTTGCGTCGCCGCGGCCGAGGTGTACACCACGGGTGAGGTGGTCAGACTGCTCAGCACCGTGGCGATGTCCGCCGCCATGGCATACCGGATGGAAATGATCTCAAACTTCTCGTCCGTCGGCGCGGGCACGTCGACCTTCTCAATGATCTCCGTCATGCGTTTCACGTTCTGCGAATAGTCGCGCAGGATGATCGTGCGCGAGCCGTCGATCGCCAGCACGGCGTCGCGCTTGAGTTTGGAGAAGGGCGTGAGCGCGTCCATCACCTCCGTGGGTCGCACGTGCTTCAATTGCAGGGCCACCATCGTGTAGCGCCCAGCCTCGGGCAGATCCTTGACGCCTTCGGGATAAAACTGCGGCGGCTCATTGGGGGCGTTGGACGAAGGCACGGCCTTGGCAAACTTCTCCCCCATGGGGATCACCGTGATTTCGTTGAGGGCGAGCAGGCTCTCGATGGCTTCCACGGCTTCGGCGCGGGTCATCCGGGTCTGGGGTGTAAAACTAAAGTTGACCACCGGCAGGGTCGCCGGGCGCAGCACCGAGCGGCCCGTGAAGAGCCCGTAGAGTTCCAAGAGCTGCCCCAGCGCCATGTCCTTAAGGCGCATCCGACCGCTCACATCCTCGTTTTCATCGCCGTCAGCCGGTGCTGCGGCTGGCGCCGCGACGGGTGCAGCCGCCCGTGCCACGGGTGCGGGCCCGGGCGCAAACCCGGGCTCCGCAGGCGCAGGCGCGGCCCACGCAGTGGAAATCATCCAGCCGCCGAGCAGCGCACCAGCAAGTGTTGTGTGGGTTTTCATGGGCGGTTGCCTTTGGTTTTGGACTTGGAATTACTGGCGTCAGCTTTTCTGGAGAGACTCGCCACGACGCTCATCGTGCCGCGCAGGGTCTTGTTTTCACGGTCTCCCCGCGAGACAGCCATGTCGCTCACGCGAACCAGTTCGGGTTCCCGCGCCAGTTCGACGAGGAAATTGACCAGGCTCTCGTCCGACGCCGTGAAATCCATGCTCACCAAGTGGCGATCGAACGATCCAAACTCCGGATCCTCCATTTTGTTCCGGCCCATGCTGCCGGGCGCAAACTTCGACTCCGCCGCCAGCCGCTGGATGCGGGGCAGCGGATCGTACTGGGCCTTGCCCCCGCCGCCCCCGGTGCGCTTCTCGTAGTCCTCCCATTCCTTCTCCTGCTTCTCCAGGCTCTTGATGCGCGCGTCATGGCTGTTCTTTTCGCCCGTGGCCTCCTCGATGCTGATGCTAAGGCTGCTCCATTCGGTGGAACCGCTGAAGTGGCGCCAGGCCCACAGCCCGTTGAGCAGGATGAACACGCCGAAAAAAAAGACGATCACGTACCGCCGCTCCTCTGGGCGCACATTGAGTTTGTCGAAGAATTCGATCATTTGCTCTTCTTCTTCGAATCGCGCTTGGTCCGGTCCATCGCCAGCTCGCAGGTGATGAACCACCGCTTGCGGGCCTCCTCGACGCCGCGCACGTCCACAATCCGGTCAAAGCCCACATTGGCGAAAAGTTTGATCTCCTTCTGGTCGGGATCGGTCACCTTCACTTGGCTAAGAAGCTCGCGAAAGGCGTCCACCTTGTCCTCATCCGTCAGTGCCACCGTCCCGGTCAGAGTCAGGTTTTTGGGATTCTCCTTCTTGTCGTTGAAACGAAATTCCTCGAGGTCCATCGCTTCGGGCAACGATTCGGCAATGGCCTGCATGCACTCCAGCGCCTTCAGCCGCAGATGGTCGTAGAGCCGCTTCTGGTGGTACTTCTCCTCCTTCTCCTCCATGCCGGCCACCTTCTTCTTCAGGTCGTCGCGATCCAACTCGACCTGTGCGAAATCCCTGGCGAGCTGCCCGGAAAAATAGACGTAGGCACCGACAAACAAGGCATAGAACAGCGCCACCACACCGGCCAGTCCCAGCCAGAATCGATCCACGTCGTCGCGATGGCAGCGGTCGCGGTATTCGGGCGGCAGCAGGTTGGCTTCTGCCAGCGGTCGGCCTGCCATTTGCGCGCACGCTGCCGCCAGCGCCGCCGATTCCGCGGGCGGATGCAGCTGCACGCCGCGCCCGGCCCATTCGTTGAGCGAGGGCAACCATTGCTCGGCCAAGTCGCGGTCGGCCACCAGATGCCACTGCCAAGAGGGCCGCCCCGCGGAGGCAATTTCCCTGGCCCACAAGCTAGCGGTGAGTTGCTCGGTCAGCTCTTGGGGCCTGCCGACGGCGCCGATGTGGATCATGGAGAGTTCGCGCAGTTCGCCTTCCGACCACCATGCCACCAGACACGTGGCCTTGCCTTCATGCGCCTGCGGGTAGATCCATGCCGAATCGGAGGTGCCCTCCGCGCTCGCGGCGACCTCAAACACCTGCCGGAGAATGGGCGCCTCCAACCGGTCGGGCCGGTAGCCGATGGCCTCCAACCGGCCCAAGTGCTCCTCCACCATGCTGCGCTCGGCAAGGATGACCACGACGGATTGGTGCGCAGCCTCGGCGCGGCCCGAAGGCACCACTTCAAAGGTCCACACCACCTGCGAAACGGGAAATGGCGAAATCCGCTCCAGTTGCAGCTCGACCATCTCGGAGAGCTCCGCCGGCGCGCATTGAGGAAGCTCAAGCACATGGAAGTAAACGTCCTCCATGGGCAGCCACGCGTCGTTCTGGCAATGCGGCCGCCACATCTGGCTCAGGTCGCGCGCCACGAGCGGACGGGGCACCGGCGTGTCGATCTCTGTATCGCGCACATCGGAGAGCTTGACCGAGCGTCCGCTGCTGTTAAAGCGCCAGAACCGCTGGCGCTCGCGCGTACAGTCCACCACATTGCACGTGCCCGCGACGCTTCGCACTCCGCGTCTGGCGCGAGGTGCGGCGGCGATGGGGGCGTCGGCCGTCATGATCCGGCGGAGGCGTCGGCGCTCCTCGCGTCCTCAATCTGCGTGATGCGCAGGATTTCCTCGACGGTGGTACGGCCCGCCAAAACCTTTTCCCACGCGTCCTCGCGCAGCGTCATCATGCCATCGGCCCGGGCGCGCTGCACGATGACAGAGGCCGGCTCGCGCGAAATCACCAGCCGGCGCACTTCGTCGGTGGGCACTAAAAGCTCGTAGAGCCCAACGCGGCCGCGATAGCCAATCTGGCCGCACTTGTCGCAGCCGGCACCTTTGTAGAATTGGGCGCGTCCAATCTGGCCGGCAGGAAACCCCAGCTTCAGCAGATACTCGGGCGGATAGGCGTGTTCCACGCGGCAGGCCTCGCAGATGGTGCCCACCAGCCGCTGGGCCATGATGGCAATGATGGCATCGGCCAGCAGGAAGGGCTCGGCGCCCATGTCGATGAGGCGGGTGTACGCGCTGGCGGCGTCGTTGGTGTGGAGGGTGCTGAACACCAGATGGCCGGTGTTGGCGGCCTGAATGGCGATCTGGGCGGTCTCGCCGTCGCGGATTTCCCCCACCATGATCACATCGGGATCCTGCCGCAGGAAATGGCGCAGCACCTGGGCGAAGTTGAGGCCAATCTCCGACTTCACCTCAACCTGGTTGATGCCCTTGAGCTTGTACTCCACCGGGTCCTCCACCGTCATGATGCGCTGGTCCACGGAGTTGATGGCGTTCAAGAACGCGTAGAGCGAGGTGGACTTGCCCTAGACGGTGGTGCCGGTGACCAGCGTGATGCCATGGGGCCGGTTGATGATTTCGCGGATGGCCTTTTCGATGCGCGCCGACATGCCCAGCGTGTCCATCCCCTTGAGGATGCTGCCCCGCGAGAGCAGGCGCAGCGACACGCTCTCGCCGTGCTCGGCCGGCACGGTGGACACGCGGATGTCCAGTTCGTCGCCCTTGATGCTCAGGCCGATGTGCCCATCCTGCGGCAGGCGCTACTCGGCGATGTTCATCTTGGAGAGGATTTTGATGCGCGAGATGAGCTTGGACTGGAGCTGCTTCATCTGCGGCGGCAGCGGCATCTGGTGCAGCATGCCGTCGATGCGGTGACGGATGCGCAGCTCGTCCTGTTGCGGCTCGATGTGGATGTCGGTCGCGCGGCTCTTGTAGGCCTGGATGATGATCTGGTTGACGAACTTGATGATGCTGGCCTCCTGCCCGCTCTCGCCGATCTCCTGATCGCCCCCTGAGAGCAATTCCAGCCCCTCCTCCTCCCCGGCATCGTCGCGGGCCAGTTCGTCAATCGTGTCGGCACCCACGCCGTAATACTTCTCATAGGCGCGTTCCAAGTCTTCGCGCGGCGCGAGAAGAAAGCGCACCGGCCCCCGCGCAGCAAACCGCACGGCATTGAGAAGCGCGGTGTTAAAGGGATCGCTCGCCGCCACCTCCAGCACGCCCTCGGTGACGCGCACCGGGATGACCTGATGGGCCGCCGCCACCTTGGTCGGCAGCCGCTTGCGCGCCTCACCCGTCGGCTTCTCCTCGGCCAGTTTCACCCGGCTCCAGCCAAACGCGCGCGCCAGCTGGTCGAGATACTCGCCCTCAGACGCGCCGGCTTCACGGCGCAGCCATGCCGGAAAGGTCTCGTCGCGCCCGGCATGCACCGCGGCCATCCAGTCCGCCTGCCGGCGGGCAAACCCCTCCGGCGCGGCCAATCCCGCCCCCGCACAAAAGTCCTGGAACGATGCGTACACCATGCCACTCACCGGCCTCGCATTGCGCCGGCTTGCCACCCAAAATTGGTTTCCAACCTCCCTGAAAAACGTCTGAGAAATGGCCGCGCCTCCGCGCAGCTTGGGGACAAACTAGCACTAAGGGCCAGTGCGGCAAAGTCAAAAGCCGGGAACTTATCCCCGATGCCGCTGCTAACGCCCCCACCAAGAGAACTGCGATGGGTCAACTCGGCCATGCTGGGTTGGCTTTGAACATGAGAGACGGCCTCGAGGCACGGGTGTTACAGAGGGCTTTCTCTCGATTGAACTTGCCTGCCCTCGCGCGCCAAGGCGATGGTGCCCACCCATGCCCAGCGGTCGCTTCAACACCCTCTTGGCATTGTCGCTGCTCTTGGCGTCGGCTTGCGCCCAGACGCGGGGCTACCGCTGGCATCATGCCGTCGTGGAGGGCGCCCACCAGATTGCACTTACGGCACCGGCCGAGGGCATGTGGAGTTCGTCGGCCACCACCCAGTTTCAAGTGACGCCCGCCCAAGCGAACGCCACGGCACTGCTGGGTCGCGTCGAACAGCAGGGCCGCACGCTCGTCTTCACACCGCAATTCCCCTTGATGGCCGGGCAGAACTACCGCGCCACGTACACCTTTGGAACCGGTGGGCCGCAGCCATTGATATGGCTGGTTCGGATCCCGTCGGGTGCCGCGCCGGCGCCGCGCGTAAGCGCCATCCATCCCAGCGGAAGGGAGGTTCCCGCGAACCACTTGAAATTCTACATCCATTTCTCAGAGCCCATGCAACAGGGCGACCTGCTCCGGCACGTGCGATTGCTCGCGGAGGATGGCGCCGAGGTGGCCGAGCCGTTTCGCGAAACTGAGTTATGGTCGGCCGATGGCAGGCGCCTGACGTTGTGGTTTCATCCGGGGCGGCAGAAGTCGGGCGTGAACCTAAACGTCGAGCTTGGCCCGGTGCTGACACCGGGAAAATCCTATCGGCTGGAGCTCTCCCGGCATTGGGCCTCGACCGCAGGGACGGAACTGGGCCAAAGCTTCGGCAAGACAATTCGCGCCGGCCCGCCCGATCGCACGCAGCCCGACGTGGCGCGCTGGAAGGTTTCGGCGCCACCGAAGGGCACGCGCCAGCCATTGGAGCTCTTGTTGGATGAGCCTCTGGACTGGGCGCTGCTGCACAGCCAGCTCACTGTGGAATCGGCCGACGGCCAGCCGGTGGCGGGCGACATTCGAGTGCGAGAGGGGGAGCGGCGCTGGGCGTTCGAGCCGGCGCAGCCATGGCGGGAGGGAAGCTACCGCGTGGTGGTGGGTTCGGTGCTGGAAGACCTAGCGGGCAATAACCTCGAGCGCCTCTTTGAAGTAGACCTGCAAAACCCCGCATCCCGCGCCGGGAACGCGTCGCCGCGTTTCGTGCCCTTCATAGTTGGCCGCTAGCCCGCGCGAAGCTCCATCAGCAGGTCTTTGCTCTCCACCGACGCGCCCACGGCGACATTGAGAACCGCCACGACGCCGTCGCATTGGGCGTACACGGTGGTCTGCATCTTCATGGCTTCCATCGTCAGAAGCTTGTCGCCCTTGACCACCTTGCCGCCCACGCCCGCGGCCAGCGCGGTGATGATGCCGGGGATGGGCGCGCCCACATGCAGGGGATTGGCCGGATCGGCCTTGGGCGTCGCCTTCTGCTTGGGCGTCAGGGATCGGTCGGCAATTTCCGCCTCGCGGGGGTAGCCGTTCAAGTCAAACGTCAGCGTGCGCGCGCCCTTGGCGTCCGCGCTCCCGATGTTGATGAGCTTGATGTAAAGCGTCTTCCCTTCCTCGATGTCCACGCTCACCTCCTCGCCCAGCGCCAGCCCGTAAAAGTAGGTGGGCGTGGGAAGCACGGAGACGTCGCCGAAGCGGCGGCGAAAATCGTGATACTCCAGGAACACTTCCGGATACATCTGCCACGAGTACAAGTCATCTTCGCTGGGCTTGCGCCCGAGATGCACCTCGAGCTTCTTTGCGGCCCGTTCCAGATCCAGCGGCCGCACTCCCGCCCCGGGGCGCCCGCGCAGAGGCTGGCGCTTGTCCAGAACTACCCGCTGCACGTCCTTGGGCCACCCGCCCAAAGGCCTGCCCAGCCGCCCCTGCATCATGTCGATGACCGACTGCGGGAAGGCCATGCTGCCCGGCTCCAGATTCACGACATCCGCTGGCCGGATGCCGCGCGAGATGAGAAACATGGTCATGTCGCCCACCACCTTGCTTGATGGGGTCACCTTCACGATGTCGCCAAAGAGGCGGTTGACCTCGGCGTAGGTGCGCGCGATTTCCTTCCACCGCCTGCCCAGCCCCATGCCCTCGGCCTGCTCGCGCAGGTTGGTGTACTGCCCGCCGGGCATCTCGTGCTCGTAGATGTCGCCCAGCCCGCTGCGCGGCCCGGTGTCAAACGCGGCGTAATACCGCCGCACCCCCTCCCAGTAGTCGGAGAACTCGTTCCACGTCGCCAGATCCAAACCCGTGTCGCGCGGCGTGTGCTGCAAGGCCGCCACCACGGAATTGAGATTGGGCTGGCTGGTGGCCCCGGACATCGACGCAACCGCCAGATCCACGATGTCCGCGCCGGCTTCGGCGGCCTTGAGCACCGAGGCGGCATTGACGCCACTCGTGTCATGCGTGTGGAAATGCACGGGCAGGCCCACGGCCTCCTTGAGCGCCTTCACGAGCTGGAACGCCGCGTAGGGCCGGCAGATGCCCGCCATGTCCTTCACGGCGATCATGTGCGCGCCCATCTTCTCCAGCTCGCGCGCCAGCTTCACGTAGTACCGCAGCGGGTACTTGTCGCGCCGGGGGTCGAGGATGTCGCCGGCATAACACAGGGTCGCCTCGCACACCGCGCCGGTCTTCTGCACCGCCTCCATCGCCCCCTTCACGTTGGGGAGGTAGTTGAGCGAATCAAAGATGCGGAAGATGTCCACGCCCACCGCGGCGGCGTGGCGCACGAATCCGGCCACCACGTTGTCGGGGTAGTCCGAATACCCCACGGCGTTGGCCCCCCGGAAGAGCATCTGGAAACAGATGTTGGGCACGGCCTCGCGCAGCTGGCGCAGGCGCTGCCACGGGTCCTCGCGCAGGAACCGCATGGAGGTGTCAAACGTGGCGCCGCCCCACATCTCCAGGCTGAAAAGCCCCGGCGCGCGGCGGGCCAGCGCAGGCGCGATGCGCAGCATGTCGGCCGTGCGAAGGCGCGTGGCAAAGAGCGACTGGTGCGCGTCGCGCAGGGTGGTGTCGGTCACCAGCAGGCGCTTCTGCCGGCACACCCATTGGGCGAAGGCCTGGGGCCCCATCTCCTGGAGCAACTGGCGCGTGCCCGGTGGTGGCGGGGCGGTGTCGGCCGCCGGAACACGCAGCATTGGAAACGCCTCCACCAGGGGGCGGCCCTTCACCTGCGCGTTGCCGTTCACCACGATGTCGCCGATGTAGTTGAGCAGGCGCGTGGCGCGGTCGCGGCGGCGGTGGAAGGCGAAGAGCTCCGGCGTCGTATCAATCAGCGAGGTGGTGGCCATGCCGCTGCGGAAGGCCGCGTTCTCCACCACGTTCTCAAGGAACGGGATGTTGGTCTGCACGCCGCGAATGCGGAACTCGCGCAGCGCCCGGTTCATGCGGTCGAGCGCGATGGGAAAGGTCATGCCCTGCGCGGTGATCTTCACCAGCAGCGAGTCGTAGTAGGGCGTGATGACGCTGCCGGCGTCGCCCATGCCGCCGTCCAGGCGCACGCCGAACCCCGCCGCCGACCGGTAGGTGAGGATGCGGCCGTAGTCGGGCGTGAAGTTGTTGGCGGGATCCTCCGTGGTAACGCGGCATTGCACGGCGTAGCCGTTGCGCTGAACATCCGACTGGACCGGCAGGGCCAGTTCGGGCCCGTGCAGCGCGTGGCCCTGCGCGATCTGGATTTGCGCGCGCACGAGGTCGATGCCCGTGATCATCTCCGTCACGGTGTGCTCCACCTGGATGCGCGGGTTCATCTCGATGAAGTACCACGCGCGCGTGTCCATGTCGTAGAGGAACTCGACCGTGCCCGCGTTGTCGTAGCGCACATGACGCGCCAGCGCCGCCGCGGCCGCGCAGAGCTCCTTGCGAACGCCCTCATCCAGACCGACGCTGGGCGCGATCTCCACCACCTTTTGATGACGCCGCTGCACGGAGCAGTCGCGCTCGTGGAGGTGAAGGATGTTCCCGTGCTGGTCGCCCAGGATCTGCACCTCGATGTGCTTGGCGTGCGCGACGTATTTTTCAAGGAAGACCGCCGGGTTGCCGAAGGCGCGGTCGGCCTCGCCGCGCGCCTCGTCCATGAGCCTTTCCAGATCGCGCGGCCGGTGGACCTCGCGCATGCCGCGTCCGCCGCCGCCAAAGGCGGCCTTGATGATGAGCGGAAAACCGATGTGCCGGGCCGTGGCCAGCGCCTTGGAGCGCGTCTTGATGGGCTCGTCGGTGCCGGGCAGGATGGGAACGCCCGCGACCCGCGCCAGCGTGCGCGCCTGGGTCTTGTCGCCCATCTGCCGCAGCAGCTCCGGGCGCGGCCCGACGAAGGTGATGCCCGCCTTCAGGCACGCCTCGGCAAAATCCGCATTCTCCGAGAGGAATCCGTAGCCCGGATGGATGAGGTCTGCGCCCTTCTGCGCCGCCAGTGCGACGATGCCTTCGATGTCCAGGTACGCACCCACGGGGCCTTTGCCCGCGCCCACCAGGTAGGCTTCATCCGCTTTGAAGCGGTGGACGGACAGACGATCCTCCTGCGCGTAGATGCCGACGGTCCCGATGCCCAGCTCGGTGGCGGCTCGAAAAATGCGAATCGCGATTTCGTTTCGGTTGGCGGCGAGCAGCTTGAGTCTTGCAGATTTCCCGCCGGCGTCGGTCCGGTGCTTTGCCATTTGCGGGTGGGCTTATAGCAGGGTGCGAAAGACAAGGCAAAGGAATGCCAATGCGAGCTTGCCCAAGCCATCCGCCGGGCCTAACGTCACAGGCGACCACCGTGCCTATGAAGCGCCTCCTTACCTTTGCCCTCGGGTTCTCCCCGCTCCTCGCCTGCGCGGCCGCGACGGCCGTGTTTGAGATTGGCCCCAAGAACACCTCCCAACTGCCCCGTGGCAAGGAGGCCGATGGCATCATCGGCGACTTCGTGCTGCGCAATGACTTTGTCGAGGCGCTCGTGTCGGGCGATCAGCCCATGCGCCGCGCCGACATGAGCACGTTCTATGGCGATGCCGGCATCACGCCTGGCTGCCTCTACGACCTCACCCTGCGCGGCGCCCACAACGACCAGCTCACCATTTTTTCCCCGGGCAACCAGCGCGGCGACGTGTCCTACGTGCGCATCGGCGACTCGTCTGGGGAAGGCGCGCTGGCCCAGGCCGTGGTGGAGACGGTGGTCAGCGCCGCCGCCAATGGCGGCCTCTACAAGCGCCACCAATACATCCTCAACGACAGCATGCGCGGGTTGCTCGTGCGCACCACCTACCGAAACGAGTCCAACGAAACCGCGAGCGGCTCGGTGGAAGATTTCCTCAAGCCCGCCAGCACCAACAGCGTGTTCCTGGGCGTGCGCTGGTTTAACGCCGTCGACCCCGCCGACAAGTGCGGCTACGCGCTGGGATGGCTGGAAGGCCAGGGCGCTCCGGGCAGCAAACTCATCACGCCGCCCACGCAGGTGACGCTGGCACCGGGGCAGTCCACCAATTTCACGCGCTACCTCACGGTGGGAAAGTCGCCCGGCGAGGCGGTTGGCGAAGTCTTCTCGTGGTCCCATCTGGGACAGACCTCGCTTTTGAGCGGCACGGTGCGCTCAGGCGCGCGCGGGGTGGCCACCGCGGAAATCACGCTGCGTTCGGGCAAGGCGTTCGTGCCGGTCTATCCGGACGCACAGGGGAATTTCGCGCTGCACCTGCCCGCCGGAAGCTACTCGGCGGACATCGTGGATCGTGGGCGCGCCCCCCTGACGCGGACACTGGAGGTGGACGGGAAGAACCCCGCGCCTCTCACGGCCGAGATGCAGGCGCCTTCGGCCATCGCGTTTGAAATCAAGGACGAGGCGGGCAAAGGCATCCCCTGCAAGGCGCAGTTTATCGGGCTGGCCGGGACGCCCGCGCCCAAGCTGGGCCCCCAGACTCGCGCGCATGGCTGCGTGGACCAATGGCACAGCGAACGCGGCGACTTCACGGTGCCGCTGGATCCAGGCATGTACAAGGTCATCGTCACCCGTGGCATCGAGTACGGGCACTGGGAGCAGACGCTGCGCGTGACGCCCGGCGAGGTCACGATGGCGCGCGCCACGCTCAAGCGGCTCGTGGACACGCGCGGCTGGGTCAGCGCCGATTTCCACAACCACTCCACGCCCAGCGGCGACAATCACTGCGGCACTGACGACCGCATCATCAATCTCGCCGCCGAGCACATCGAGTTTGCGCCCACCACCGAACACAACCGCATCTACGACTGGTGGCCCCACATCCGCCGCCTGGGATTGACCAATGAACTCAGCACCGTGGTGGGCCTGGAGCTGACGGGGTCGGGCGCGGGCTCGCATTTTAACTCGTTCCCCTTCCGGCCCACCCCCTTTGTGCAGAATAACGGCGCGCCCACGCACCAGACTGATCCCCGCCTCAATGCCATCAACCTGCGCACTTGGGATGACGCCCCCGCCGACCGCTGGATCCAGATCAACCACCCCGACATGGTGGAGAAGTTCACCGACCGCGACGGCGACGGCCGGTTTGACGGCGGGTTTGCCGGCCTGGAGGGCCTCATTGACGGAGTCGAAACCCAGAACTATGGAGCGAGCGCCATCCTGGATCCCGTTCCATTTCGAATCGGGCGCGGGCGCGACGGGCGCGAGGAGTTGTCCTACAGCCGCGAATTCATCTGGCTTCAGATGCTCAATCGTGGCCACCGCTACTGGGGGGTGGCGGTGTGCGACGCGCACTCGGTGTACGGCAATGGCGTTGGCGGATGGCGCATGTACATTCCCAGCAGCACCGACGCGCCCGCCCAGATTCGCTGGCAGGAGATGAGCCGCAACGCCAAGGCTGGACGCACGGTGCTCACCACCGGCCCCTTCCTGGAGGTGCGCGCCGAGGACGGCACCATCGCCGGTGGACAAACCCGCGCCAACGGCGCCATCACCCTGCACGTGCGCGTGCAATGCACCGACTGGGTGGACATCGACCGCGTGCAGGTGCTTGTCAATGGCCGCGCCGTGCCGTCTTTGAACTTCACCCGCCAGTCGCACCCGGAAGACTTCGCCGCGGGCGTCGTGAAGTTTGACCGCGACATCGCCGTGCCCCTCACGGCCGACGCGCATCTCATCGTGGTCGCCTACGGTGGTGGCAGCGACTTGTCCAAGGGCTATGGCACGAGCAGCCAGTCCACGATCCGCCCGTGCGCCTACCACAATCCCATCTTCGTGGACGCCGATGGCAACGGATTCAAGCCCAATGGCGACACGCTGGGATGGGATTTGCCCGTCAAGAAAATCAGCGTTGCCGAAGGGCGCCGGCTGCTCGAACTTCACAAGTCGCGCACCGCTCCGACCCCCGAAAATCCGACCCCGAAGAACCCATGAATCGCCGGCGATTTCTCAAGGCTGCTGCGGCGGCGGTGGCCGCCCCCAACATCATCCGCGCTGCGGCATGGGCCGATCCACCCAGCCGGGCGATCAATCTGGGCTTCATCGGCGTGGGCATCCAGAGCCGCGGGCATCTGGGCTACTTCTTCGGGCAGACCGACTGTCGCGTGCTGGGCATTTCCGAAATTGCGGCGCCGCGCCGCGACCACGCGCTGGGCATGGTGGACAAGCAATACGGCGGGCTCAAAGGCTGCCGACCGCACTTGGATTTCCGCCAGTTGATCGCCGACCGGAACATCGACGCCGTCGTCATTGGCACGCCCGATCACGGGCACGCCAATGCCTGCATCGCCGCCGCCGAGGCCCGGAAGGACGTGTACTGCGAGAAGCCCCTCACGGTGACGGTGGCCGCAGCCCTGGCCGTCCTTCAGGCGGCGAGAAAACACGAGATTGTGTTTCAGACGGGGAGCCAGCAGCGCACCGAGTTTGGAGGGAAATTCCGGACGGCCGTGGAGCGCGTGCGCAACGGGCGGCTGGGGAAGATCCTGCGCGTGCGCGTGGGCGTCGGCGGGCCCGCCAGGCCATGTGATCTCATCGCCGAACCGACACCCGCGGGATTTGAATGGGATTTATGGTTGGGCGCGGCGCCGCTGCGCGCGTTTAACCAGGTGCTCTGCCCGCTCAACGTGCACGGCCACTTCCCCGCCTGGCGCACGTACCGCGAGTACGCCGGCGGCGGACTTGCCGACATGGGCGCGCACCACTTTGACATCGCGCAATGGGCGCTGGATCGCGACGAGGTTGGCCCCGCGGAAATCATCCCCCCGCAGGATGACGCGCAGCAGGGACTGCGCTTTGTGTACGGCGACGGGGTCGAGCTCATCCACGGCGGGCCCAGCGGCTGCACGTTTGAGGGCACTGAAGGCACCCTGTACGTGGACCGCAACAAGCTGGAGAGCAAGCCCGTGGGAATCCTGACCGATCCCCAGGAGAAGACCGCCTTCCGCCTTCCTGACATCGGCACCAGCCACCGCCGCCATTGGCTGGACTGCATCCGCAGCCGCAGGCGCCCCGTGGCCCACGTGACGGCGGGCGTGCACACCTCCATTCTCTGTTCGCTGGGCAACCTGGGTTATCAACTCCGCCGCAAGCTCAAGTGGGATCCCAAGTCGTACCAATTCGCCGATGACAAGGAAGCCAATGGGCTGCTGGGGCGTCCCGGGCGCGGCGAATGGAAGTGGGCGTAGCAGCGTAGCAAAGACCCGCTCTGGCACGCTCTGGAAAGTGCGTGCCCCGGGGCTCTGAAACTAGGGCTTGGAAGCGCCCGCGGCGTTGACGGGCTTTAGGCGCACCGAGATTCGCAGCCTGCCCTCGGCGCCGTCCACCCCGTCCACGGCGAAGTACACGCGGTCGCCCGCTTTGAGCCGCACCCGCGGCACCACCACGCGGCTGGCGGGCGCCACGCCCGCGCCGTTGTCATTGGACAGGGGAGCGCCCATGCCCGGCAGAAATACGCTCAGCGTCGTGTCAATGTTGCTGCCCTGTGTGGAGGCCTCAAGTTCGTATTCGCCCTCGCGCGCCGCCTGCATCACCCACCACACCGACTTGCCGTAAAACACCTGACGGCCGTCGTCCGAGCGCAGGCCCGCCGATTCATTGGCCCCTCCGGTGGCCCCCATGTTGTGGCCGTTGTCCGACGCCAAGAGGCTGGCATCGGCCAGCGGTTTGGGCTGCAGGAGAATGCTGTTTTCAAACTGGTCGTTGGGCACAGTGGCCACACGAGGGGTGGTGGGGATGACCGGCACGGTTGGACGCGGCGTGGTGTTGGTGGGTGTCGGTTGCGGCGTCGGCGTGGTGCCGCCAATCGTCCCTCCCGCCGGGGGTTTCGTTCCGGTGGAGCCGGTGGCCCCACCCAAGCCTGTCGAGGGCTGGCGGCCGGTCGGTGAGCCTGGGCTCGACGCCTTGGGTGTGGTGATGGGATTTGTGCCGCTGGCCGGAGAGCCGCCGCTTGTGCCGGGCGTGGTGGCAGGCGGTTTTAGTCCATCGGCCGGCGTAGTCGGGTTCGCGGGGTTTAGCACGGCCACCTGCGTGGCATTGCCGCCCACCGGGGCCGTCGCCATCGTGGTGATCAAGGGCACGCCCTGTGGCGGCGTGAACGGGGCGGGAACGGTGCTGGGATCCACCGGACGGCCCGTGCCGTTCACATCGCGATACTGCACCACCACCTTGCCGACGACCCCCATGGCCCGGACGTTGTCCATGTAGAGCGCCTGATTGAAATTGCCGAAGGGGGGAGGCAGGTAGTGATCGCGGCTGTGGCCCGTCTGCACGCCCAAATAAACGACGCTCGGGCTGGAATAGTAGGGAATGCGCTTGTACACGCCATTGCGCGTGTAGGCCATGATGGTGCAGAACTTGCCAAAGGTTCCGGCGGCCCCCGACGTGCCTCCAAAGGCGGTGAAGTGGTTTCCCATGGAGAGGTACTCATCACGCACGTAATTAAAGTGCGAACCAAAGGGGCTGAAGGTGTGGCTGGCGTCGAGGATGCCGACGGCCACGTCGTCGCCCATGCCATGACTGGCGCTCAAGAGATGCCCGATCTCGTGGCAGAAGCTGTACTGCGCCGTGGCTTGCGAGAGCTGCACCACGCCGGCGGAGTACACATCGCGGTTGATCTGCGCGTTGAAATTGTAGAGCGATTGACCGGGCACCTGGTTCATGGTCTGGGTCAGGCCAAACACAAACTGGCCGCTGCGCACCTCGATATCCACTGAGTCCGCCGTTATCGAGCCGGCGATCCCCTTCAGGCGCCACGCACCGCGCAGGTTCTGCCACGCATTGCCCGTGGCATTGGACATGAAGGTGTGGGTGATGGAATCGCCCCCCGTGGTAAAGATCTGGCTGAAGAAGGGCGCCTGCTTCGTGTCCACATCATTGAAGAGCTCCAGGCGCACACTGTCGCCGGCCGTCAGCCTGTCGCCCACAAAGTGCACCCTGATGGTCGCATAGCCTTCGATTCCCGGCTTCTCCGCCGCGTGGATGGCAGCCACCCTCGCCGCCGAAATCTCGGTGTCATACACGCGCGCCTCATCCAGCCGCCCGGTGAGCGGCCCGTTCACCGTGGGCAGCGTCATGCTGTCCATGCCCAGCATGAATTCAGCCGTGGTGGCAAAGAGCGCCGTGCCTGCGCCCGAGCTGCCATCCAGAAAGCCATCCACATAAATCCGCCGGCCGCCGGGACCGATCGTCACCACAACATGGTGCCAGGCGCCGTCGTTCACCGGCTGCACGCCGACCAGCGTGTTGACTGTCGTCCCGTTGGGACTGGTCAGAAATTGCACGCGGCCTGTGGTGGCATTCACCTCCACGCGCCAGCCGCAGCTGCCAATCGTGCCGTCCTTCGCCGCCAGCGTGCCCGAGAGCGTGCCGGCCGACGACGTCTTCACCCAGGCCGTGAAACTCAAGCCGGCCGACGCATTGCCATTGAGCGCGGCATGGTGGCCCACATTCACCACGTCGCGCCGGCTGCCGTTAAACTCCAGTGCGCCGCTGCTATCGTTGACCACACCCACGGTGGGCACCGGGCCGCTCATGGTGCCGTGCAGGTTGTACACCCCGGCCGAGTCCAGCCCATTGGCCGCGAGCCGGTACCACGCCACGAGCCCCTGGTACGGGTTGACGTTGGGCGGCGGGGGTTGGTCGGCCAAGTTGAGTTCCACGACCTCCGCATCATTGAGCGCGCGGTTGTAGAGGCGCAGGTCGTCCAGTTCTCCCTTCATCGGGAACTGGTCGGTGCACTTGCGATAACCCGTGTCAATCACCTCGGCCGCGCCGATGGCGGAGTTGCCCATGGCCGCCGTCCCGGTGCCGATGGATGAACCGTTCAAGTACATGCGCACGCCGTTGGGGTTGGTCGCATCAAACGGATCGCGCCGGGTCACCACGAGATGATGCCAGCTTGCGGGATCAAAGTTCCAGTCGGTGGTGGACTCGGTCATGAGCAGCCCGCCTGCGTAGTACTGCACGTGCGCCGTGTTGTTCTTGTCCAGCGGCAGCAGATGGATGGAGAAGGCGTCGGCGCGGCCGCCCGCGTCCTTCTGGTTGGAAAGCAGCACGCGCCGGTCGCCGGCGAAGTCGGCCAGCGCCACGGCAGTGCAGTTGCCGGTGGTGGCGCTGGTGATGGCGATGCCGTTGGCAAAGGTGCCTAAGTTGTTCTTGTAAACCCGATTGGCCACACCGTTGTTGCCCACCACCAGATCCACAAGCCCGTCGCCATCCACATCGCCGGCGGCCACCGAGGTTGAATCATACGAAGCCTGCGCGGGATCCAAGAAGGACGGCAACGACCATGCCCCCCCAAGGTTCTGGTAAATCTTGCTCGGTTCGTTGCGGTTGATGGAGACCAGGTCCAGCGCCGCGGTTCCCACCACGTTCACCAGCAGAACGGCCTGGGTTTGGTTGGCGTCGGTGGAGACATTGACCTTCGGATTGAACGCGTCGCCGGAACCAAAGGAGCGGTACCACACCGAGGGCTGGCCTTCGTTGCCCAGCACCAGATCCGGAGTCGCGTCGCCGTTGATGGAGCCCACGGCGATGGAGGTGGACCGGAAAATGTCGCCGGTGTAAATCCGCCGCGCCAACGGGAATCCTCCCGTGCCGTTGTTCTCAAACCAGATGCTCTCTTGGTTGTAGTTGGCAAAGAACAGATCCAGATCGCCGTCGTTGTTGAGATCCGCCATGGCCACGCCCCGCGAGTCGGTGGGAATGTCCGAGGGCATCTTCTGGTAAAGCTGCGCCACCTCGCCCGGTGAGAGCGCCCGGTTGTAGATGCGCAGATCATCGAGCACGCCCTCAAAGAACGCGTCGCTGGCGTCGTTGGCCCCCAGCACCAGCTGCGTGCCCGTCAGCGTCCCCGCCGGCAGGCTGATCGGGATGACATCGCAGAGCCGCGTGTCCACGTAGCGGCGGATTTCCGAAGCGGTGCGATCAAGCACCAAGACCAAGAAGCGCCAGCCGGGGTTCACCGCAAAGGTGCCATTGCCAGCCGGGCCCACGGGCGGCATCGCCGTGGCAAAGATGCTGCTGTTAAACTCCATCTGATAGTAGGCGTTGCCGGAGCCATCCCGCAGCGTGAGGATGGGGTTGTTGGGCTTGGAAAGCGTGTTGGGCAGCGCCCACAACGCCACCGTGAGGTTCTGTGTGGCGTTGATGTTAAAGTCGCCAAAGTTGGCGGCGGTGGCCGGTGCGATGGTCACCACGTCATCCACTCCGTCAAAGAGCAGCGCCGAGGCCGCTCTCCCCAGTTTGTCGAAGGTGGGCAGCGGCGCCGTGGCGCCTCCCAGCGTGCCGTTGTTGTTGCGCCCGCTTTCATCGCGCAGCACCGTGCCCACGGGATTGTCGGTGGCCACGTAGTCGAAGGAATAATGCCCCACCAACTCCGTTGACGCCGCCAGCGTGGGCGCGTTCATGTTGTAGAGCTGGGCAATCTCCGAGTCGGACAGGGGCTTCGTGTAGATGCGAAAATCGTCCACATTGCCGTTCAAGGGGAAGTGGCCGCCCTGCAAAGCAGGCCGGTAGCCCAGATCGAGGATTCGTTCGGCCAGCGTGGCCGTGTTGCCCAGGCCCGATGCATCGGTGGCGTTCGCCATGGCCACGCCGTCGCGGAAGAGTGTCAGGACATCGCCCTCGCGCCGGACGGCCACGAAGTACCATTGGTTGGGATCCCACGTCATGTTGGCGCTGGTGAGCAGGGGCGTGACGTCGTCGCCGGCCGTGTAAAACTCCATCGCCGCCTCGGTGGGCCGGGTGGAATCGCCCGCATTGAGGTGCAGTTCAAACGCCCCCAGCCTGCGGTTGGCAAAAATGGTCTGGCGCCCCGGCCCGGTGAAGTCCCCCGCGCCGATGCACGTCGAGTTGCCGGCCGAACCGGGCAGCAGCATTGTCTGAAAGTTGCCAGCTCCATCGCCCAGATACACCTTGTCCGGGCCATCCTCGTTGGCGGCCAGGATGTCGGCGATGCCATCGCGGTTCATGTCGGCGATCTCGATCGCCGTGGTGTTGTCATCCAGCCCGCTGTACACCAGCCCCGATGCGAAGAAGCCCGTGCCATTCCCCGCGTAGATCTGGCTGGCATTGCCATGCCTGCCGCTCACCACATCGTGCTGCGTGGCGATGGGGCCCATCACTTGCATGAGCCGGATGGCGCGGGTGCCCGACACCAGCGCGTTGGAGGTGTAGATCTGGCCGCCATTCACGCCCGCCACCAGGTCCATGCCATTGCTCGACGAGGCAACGCAGGTCCATGCGCGGGCGCTGTCACTCGCCCTCCAAGTCGCGCCCGAGTCGGTAGAGGTGTAAATGTTGCCCCCGGTCGTCACCCCCACCAGCCACTGCGCCGTCAGGTTGGCGCCGATGGCCTTCCATGCCGCGGTGGGGCTGGCCACCTGCGGCGTCCATGTGGTGCCCACATCAACCGAGGTGTAGACCTGGCCGCCATTCATCACCGCCACCATCCGGAAGCCGTCGTCAGAACAGGCCACTCCCGCCCAGTTGCCCACCGGATAGGTGGCATTGCCGCCCAGCGCCCAAGTCACCCCCGAATCGATGGACACGTAGATTCGCCCTGCCGCTCCCGCCTCGCAGGCCACCAGACGAACCCCGTCGGGAGTGCCTGCCACGTCGGCCCACACCCGCGCGGAACTCCGCGGGGTCCAGTTCGCTCCCGAATCGGTGGAGGTGAAAAGCTCGGAAGCATTGCCCACCCCCACAAGCTTGGTGCCGTCCGCGGACGAGGCCAGCGCCGTCCAATCGCGCGTCGGGCTTAAACCCTGCAAAGCCCACGTGGCGCCTGCATCCGGTGAGGTGTAAATCTGGCCGACGCCTGCGCCGGATCGGGCTGCGACCAGTTTCACCCCGTCAGCAGAAGAAGCGACCGCGCTCCAGTTGCCGACGGCACTCCCGCCCACTCCCCACGTGGCGCCCAGGTCAGTGGACGTGTAGATCTGGCCGCCCATCACCGTGGCGACCAACTTTGAGCCATTGGATGACGACGCCACGGCCGACCAATTGCGGTTGGAATCCCGTGCAACCCAAGTCTCGCCCGGCGGCGGGATGGGCGTGGCGCCGCTCATCACCGGTTTTTGATATCGCCAGTCGTTGTAGGGAGGTGTGAAGTTGATGAAAGGATACCCCAGCGTGCGGTAGAGCATGGTGGAGGCGTTGTCGTTGCCCTCGATGATGTCGGGCATGGTTCCTCCGGTGGCGTTGCCCACCCACACGGAGCTCGTGCGATTAAAGGCCGCGCCGCTGCTCAGATAGCGCACCACGCCAAAGCGCCGGGCCAACAATTGGGGATCGGTGATGGCGCCATCCAGGTTCTTCTGGTACACCATCGTGCCGTTTCCATCCGAGCCCACGATGAGCTCCATCTTGCCGTCGTTGTTGAGATCAGCCAGCGCCACAGACCGGCTGTGGCCCTTGGACTCCTGAAAGACCGGCGCGCTTTCGTTGTACAACTCCAGAATCTCCGTCGCGCTCAGCACGCGCCGGTAGCCGCGCATGTCGTCCACGCCAAAGTGGGAGGGCTGCCCGCCGCCGCTGGCCCACGCGCCCAGCGCGAACGCCCCTGAAGGATTTACGTTGACCCCCGGCGGCCCGGTGGAGACCTGCACATTATTGAGGCTACCGTTGAGATAAATCTCGAGCGACTCGTTGTTAAACGCCGTGACCAGCTTGCGGATGACCACGATGTGCTGCCAGCCGGTGTTGGCCCAGCCGGCGGGCCACGCGCCGCCTAAGCAGTTGACCGACCTCGAGAAATATTGAAACCGGCCGCCATACGCGTTCTCCGGCAACAGCAACGCAAAGCCATCCACCGTGGCGTACGCCACCGAGGTCCAGCTGAGCACGGTTCGCGCGGTGGCTTGGGTTCCCATGGGTTTCACCCACAGCGACATGCTCAGCGCAGGGATGTCGCCAAACCACGTGGTGGCGTTGCTGGCCGGCCAGGAGATGCGACCGCCGTTGTAGCCGTCCACCACCACGGCGTTATTGAGACGCCCGTGCCGGCTGGTGGTGGCATTGACGCTCACACCCCAGCCCGTCACGGTTCCGTTGCACTCATTGACGGCAAAGTCGCGCACGACGTCGGCCGCCAGCGAGCCGTCCATCTTGAAATGGCAGATGGCGCCTGTCGGGATGGGGTTCATGGGCTGCATCCCGATGATTTCCTCGACCTTCACAAACGAGCCGTTGCCCATGTTCTTGTACACCACGTCACGGTCGGGATGGGCGTTGCCCACCACCAGATCGGGCAGGCCAACCGCCGGCAACAAATTCAAATCGGCCATCGCCAGCGACAGGGTGCGATTGGCTTCGCCCGGCGCCGTGCCAATGTCCCTGGCCAAAAAGGTGCCGTTGCCGTGCAGCAGATGCACGCGGTTAAGCTGGTTGTAGGCACCCTGCACCACGTCCGGATCGCCGTCGCCGTCCACATCGCGCACCAAAAGCGCCGTCGTGTCGCTCACGCCGCCAAAAGTGCGGGGCGAGGCGAACGAGCCGTTGCCGTAGCCCGGGTGGATGCGCAAGGGGCCGCCGCCCACGCCGGTGATGACATCGGGCAGCCCGTCCATGCCGAAAAAGGACTTGGGATTCACCCAGCCCAGAACGGTGAAATTGCCCGTGCCTGACGGAAACCCATTGGCCGTTTTGCTCGTGATGTATTGCCGCTGCATCGCGCCCGCGCCCGTGACGGGATTAAACCGGTAGGCGCTGTTGGGAACCGGCAAGGGCCCCACGCCCGGTGCCAGCGCGGGCAATCCGGTGGCGTTGGCGTGGTTGGCCGACGTGCTGGCGTCCAGCAGCGTGCCATTGCTAAAGTGGTAGTGGACCACCAGCCCAATCTTGTCGTCGAAGAGCAGCTGCGAGGAAGGCTCGATTTCAACGGCCGGCTGGAAGGTGCCATCACCGCGGCCCATGTAGATGAGGTTGAACTGGCCGTTGTCGCGCGCCACCACGAGGTCGAGGTTGCCGTCGCGGTTGATGTCGCCCAGCTTGATGTCGCGGGTGTCATTGGCGTCGGCGGAGACCATGATGCCCGCGCCAAAGTCGCCGTTGCCGTTGTTGAGGAAGGCCACGCTGGGCTGGCGCCAGTTGCCCAGCACGAAATCGTTGTAGCCGTCGTTGTTGAGATCGCCCACCGCCACGCTGGTGGTGGCGTTGCCCGAGGTGCCCGACACCTGGTGATCGCCCACGAAGGGGCGCAACGAGCCGTTGCCTTCGTTGACAAACACCTGCGAGGGCACCCCCGCGCCGTGGCCCGTCAGCAAGTCCAGCCGGCTGTCCGGGGAAAGCAGGCTGCCGGGCTTGAGCCACACCGAATAGGTGAAGGCGCCGGGCCCGCGCGGGAAGTTGGTGGTCTTGGTGGAGCGCATGTAATCATTCACGCCATCGAGTGAGAGCGTACCATTGGCGTTGCCGTAGCGGTCGGGCCGCGGGTGCGACGCACCGTTGTAAACCACGCCCGTGTTGGTGTTGCCGCTCAAGTCGGCGGTGGAGGCGCCATTAAAGGGGTAGTGGAAGGCGAGGCCCGTGAGGGCATCAAACGCGGTGGCGTTCTTCTCGCTGCCGTAAAGCTGGCGAACCTCCGTGCCCGTGAAGGAGCGGCTGTACACGCGCACCTCATCCAGCGCACCGGCAAAGGGCGCCGTCCCCGCCGCGTTGTCGCCCAGCAACAGCCGGTCGCCTGCGCCCACGCCCGAGGGCGCATTCATGCCAATCTCATCAAAGAGCATGCCGTTGATGTAACGCTGGACTTTCCCGAAGCCCGTCCACGAGGAGGACCCGCCGGTGCCGCCGCGCGCGGTGCGGTCATACACATACATGAGGTGCTTCCATTCGCCCGTGCCACCCAGCACCGCGCCCGAGTTGCCGCCCGTGACCGGACTGAGCGGCGGACTCTCGCTGCTCAACCTGGAATTGCGCAGGCCCATCTGGTAGTTCACCACGCCCGTCGCCGAATCGGCCTGGCTCAAGATGCCGCCTTCGGCCGCGATATCGTTGGGCTTGATCCACGCGCTCACCGCCCAGCTGGTGGTGCTGTTGAAATTGAAAACGGACGCGCCCGCCGTCACCTCCACGCGCTGGGTGCCATCCAGACTGAGCGCCTTTGCCGCCACGCCAAGGCGGTCGGTGGTGTAGGCGGCCGTTCCCAAGGAGAGCACGCCGTGGTGGGCATTGCCGCTGGAGTCGGTCAGATTGCCGTCAAAGGGATAGTACGCCACCAACCCGCTGCTCCCCAGCGAGGTCGTGGAAGTGTTGATGGTGCCGGTCACCGGCAGCGACGTGAAGGATCGCTCCAACATGCGGCTGCTGCCGCCCAACAGGTCGCCCTCGTGATAGTCGGCGGTCTTTTCCTGAACCTTGTTGGGCTCGGGCGACATCCCCCGCCCGATGGTTCGGGCCGGATCGGCCGGGGTGATGTTCATGTACTTGGTGGCGATGCCTGCGCTGCCCGCCAGGTTTTCGGTGAGCAGGATGACCAGATCGGCCCGGGGGTCGGCGGCCAAGGCGGTGGGCACAAAGGGCGTCTCCTGAAACCGGTGCAGGTTGGGATAGCGCACCGGCAGCAGCGCGGAGGCCAGCGGCGTTCCATTGAAATCAATCGAGGCGTAGTCGGACCCGTTGAGGTCCATCCGCAGCCCCAGCACACCCGAATAGAGCGGGTTGTACACATTGCCATAATAGGTCCCGTTGGCGATGCCGGGGACGAGGTCGCTGGTGTCCAGCTCGTAGCGCTGCACCGGCGTGTGGTTGGTGGCATTATCGTCCTTGATGCTCGTGGGCGGCGTGGCATCGCCAGGGCCAAAGGCCTTGATCGCGGTGCTGGAGAGCGGATCGTCCACCGGCCCCACCGCCACGGCGCGATTGACACTCTCCTTGTACATGCGCGATTTTCCCGCCTTATCAGGTTCCAGCCGCCATGTGAAGCCCGCGGGAAGATTGATGAAGGGATTAACCCTGTAGTTGTCCTGCTCAACCAGCTCCAGCGAGTACCCCACCGGGAGCGGATCCAAGGGCGGATCGTCCGCGCCGATTTGCACCGGAAAACTGCCGTTGGAGGCGTGCGCCGACTTGGAGTGCAACGAAAACCGGCCCGTCGCATTGCCATTTCTAAAATACAACCTGGTGTTGGCCGTGATGAACCCGGCCACGCCCGAGCCTGGATCGTGCTGCACGATGGTGCTGAGGGTGGCATAGTCGGAATTGCCAACAAACTTCATCGGCGCGCCGTTGGTGGGCAAGGGCACGATGGCGCGGGTGGCGAGGTTGCTGGCGGTGCGGTGCTGCTGGAAATACTGCTTGGTGTTGTTGGCCTCAACGTATTCAATCACGGCGCCGGTGAAGAGTTTTCCTGATTTCCAGTACTGGTCGCCGTAGAGCAGGCTGTTGCTGCGGTTGGTGATCCACTTGAGGTAGTCCGCCACCTCCGTTTTCTTGACGTTCACCATCGTGGGCTGGTACACGCCTTCCATCGCCTGTTTTTGATTCCACGTCGTCACGCCCACCGTGCCTTTCCACGGATTCCAGACCGTCCAGAGCTTGTTGTCGCCGTTGGAATAGTCGGGGCGCACGGGTGCCTGCGTCTCCGTCCATGCCGGCGCATCGGTGGGATAGCCCGCGCCCAGAAGATTGGGAGCCGTGACGCTAATCCCGCCGTCCATCGCCGTCATCGCCCGGTGAGTCGCCTTCCACAGACTGGCCTGCCGGATTTGGAAGGGCACACCGCTTTCCAGAAAGATTTGATTGGCCTGATCAACCATCAGCGTGACCGAGGCCTGTAGATTGAGCAGCCCTGTCGCCCCTCCCCCCAACTGAGTGTTCAGCGCGTCGGTGTAAAGGAACAACACATCGAGAAACTCGCTGGTGCCGACCGACATAAGGTAGCGGCTGCTGGCAGAGACCGGGCTGGAACCGGCGCCCCCCTTCTTGCCTGTCCCCGCATTATGAATGCCGTAAGGGCCGGTGGCGGCCAGCACGTGTGTGGGCAACCCCATCGCCGCCAGCAGGGGCAGTTGGCGCTGCGCCAGCGTTGGCTTGGGCAGAACCTGCCGCCGCGCCGTGGGCTCAGGAAGGGCCGTATGAGAATGCAGCGGGGCGATGTCCGGGGTGCCGGCCACCGGCCGCGCCGTCCGCTCGCCATTGCACGCCTCGCAAATCCCACTCCAAGGCCCTGCACCCGACCGCCGCGAAAGCTGCCGCGCAAAGGCCGAACCCTCGGCCGACCCGGACGGCGGTGCCGACGCCTTGGATGACGGGCGTGGCGGCGCGGCTTCTTTGCTCGCGGTGCGCTCAGGCTCGCAGGTGCCACAGCCCCCCACCTTGCGCGTGTCCACCTCCAGAATCACATAGGCGCCGCCACGGACGTGGCTTAAGAGCACCTGCCTGCCATCGGCCATGCCCACCGATCCCATCATCACCTGTTCACTGCGCGAGAACACGAAGAGCGATTCGTAAGGCCCGCTCTCAAGGTGGCCCAGAACCGACTGGTCGCCGTGCGGGTGCGAACGGTGCGCGCCCACCACCGCCACCTCCTCCATGTCGGGGAAAAGATTGAGCTTGAGGCGCCCCCCGATCTTGGTGAGGCGCTGGAGCGCCGCCGTGTCCAGATAAACCCACCGGTGCCGCTTGGCGATGACGCTTTGGGGGAAGGACTCGGGCTTGAGATGCGCGGGCAAGTCCACGAAGAGCGGCGGCGCAAACCGACTGGCCTGCCGCCACCAAAGGCCGGCAATCCCGCAGGCGATGACGAGCGTCACCCAGCCCGCGCGAATCCATTTGGCCCTGCGATTCATGTCGAGGTCTCGAGGTCAGTTGCCGCCACGCTTGAGCGGCGAGAGGCGCACGTTAAGCCGCACCTGCCCCTGCGCCCCATCCACGCCGTCCACGGCGAAGTAAATCCGTTGTCCGGCCTTCAACACCCTCTCGCCGGTCTGCACGCGGCTGGACGGGCCGGACTGGCCGGGGTCGTTGTCGTTGGAGAGCGCGCCGCCCTCCTCGGGCAGCAGCAGGGTGAGCGTGGTGTCAAAGGTGCTTCCCGCCGTGGTGCCCTGCACCTGATAGGTTCCATCCTCCGGCACCACGGCGTGCCACCAGACCGAACGGCCGTGAAACGCCGGGCGGCGGTCGTCGGTCTGAGCCAGGGCGTTGTCGCCCGCGTCCGCCGTCGCACCCCGGTTGTGTCCATCGGCAATGCCCGACCAGCTCGTGTCGGCCTGGCGCCGCAAGGCAATGTTCAGGCTTCCCGCCTTGCGGTCGTTGGGCACACCGGGGCCGGACACGACAACACCGGGCGTCACCGTGGGCCGTGGGTTCGATCCGCCCGGATTCGGTGGAGATGTAGGGTTGGCCGTGGTGCCACCCTTTGAACCGGTGGCAGGCGGTGTGCCGGAGGGATTGCCCCCCGTGGCGGGAGCAGGATTGGTGGTGCCCGGCGTGCTGCCGCTATTGCCCCCATTGCCCCCATTGCCCCCATTGCCCCCATTGCCGCCGGAGACACCCGCGCCCAATCCCGTGTTGCGCTTGGGGGCACCCGCACCACTGCTGCCACCGGCGCCGCCTCCTGCCTGGGCCACTTGCTGGGGATTGCCCGAGGCAAAGTTGGTGTCCATATCGGGCACGCCCTGCGGCCCGCGCAAGGGCGTTTGGAATTCGGAAGGCAGCCGGTCTGATCCATTGTCGTCGCGGTAGAAACCCACAATGGGACCAACCACCTGATGCACCCTCACGTTGTCGAAGTAGAGCGGTTTGTTGTAGTTCCCAAAGGGAGGCGGAAGATTAAAGCCGTGGCTATCCCCCGTCGCCTTGCCTTTCCAATAGACATACGGGCTTGAGAAGCGGGGGATTCTGGTCCAGAGCGGGTTGCTGGACGCGTTGCCGGGAAAGCTGTACGCCATGAGGGTGCAGTATTTCCCCCACGTGCCGGAGCCCGGCTGGCCGGTGGGGGTGCCCCAGGTCGTGAAGTGATTGCCCATCGCCAGGAATTCGTCGCGCACGTAATTGCCCACCCCCGCGGTAACCCCGCCGGCGATGGTCTCGGAACCGTAGGGGTTGAAGGTGATGCTGGGACTATCCGGACGCAGCCATGTGTCCCCAATGCCATGGTGGCATCCCAAGAGATGACCCAGCTCGTGGGCCAGCGTGTAGGCACCGCCGGCATTCAAAAGCATCGCCATCGCAAAGGTGCTGTCGCGGTTCATCTGGATGTTCTTGGCCAGCTTGTCCCCGGAGGAAATCCGCACGGGAACGTCCGTGCCGCTGTAGGTGAAGGAGGCCCCGTTGACGGTGATCACCACGTTGTCAATGGTCACCCGTCCCCCCTGCGGCGTGAACCGGAACTGCCCCTGCAAGTCCTGCCACGCATTGGCCGCCGCCGCACTGTTGAAGGTGTAGGTGAAAGTCTTGCCCGTCGCGTTGAGATCGGTGGTGTAAAACGCCGCCTCGGTGGCCGCGCTGTTGGAGTAGAGCTGCAGGCGCACGCTGTCCCCCGCATCCACCGCGTCGGGGGTGAAGTTCACCGTGATGCTCGCCGTGCCGACCGACGCGGGGCGTTCCAGATCATAGAGCGCGGACACTTCCCACCCCTGCAAGGCGCGGCCCTGAAAGAGCCGGAGTTCATCCACGCGCCCCTTGTAGTAGTCGGTCCCCCCGCCGCCGGCCCTGCCCATCCAGAGTTCGTTGAGGGTGTTCAGGTTCGCGGACATGGATGTGGTCGTGGCCACGGGGGTCTTGTCCACGTACAGCGTGGCGCTGCCGTTGGCCTCGCGCGAGACCACCAGATGCGTCCATGCGGAGGAATCCATCAACACGGCACCGGTATTGGACTGCAGCGTGGTGCCGCCGCCGCGAAAGACCACGCGGCCACTGGGCTGCAACGCCAGCCACCACTCGTTCCCCGAGGAGAAGACGCGGTTGCCGATGATGTCGGCGCTGACGGCGTTGGGCACGCTGGCGTTGCTGACCCAAATCGAGACGGTGAAGGCGCCGGTGCCAAACGAGGTGTTCGCCCCCAGGTTGATGTAGCCGCCCACCGTGCCAGCCAGCTCGTAGGCGCCCTGCACATCGGCCGCACCGTAACGGCCGCTGACGCGCAAGGCACCGGCGTTGGGCACGCCGTCGGGGCCCGTGCCCACGATTTCGGTGACGGCAAAGGGCGAATCGGTGGAGCGGATGGGATAATGCGCCCGCAGCGAGGTGATCGAATCAAATGGAGTCGCCATGGGCTGAGCCCATTCGGAGACGAAGAGTTCCTCAATCTCCGCATCGGTCAGCGCGCGGTTGTAGATTCGCATGTCATCCATCGTGCCCTGCATCAAGTAGCTGGGGAAGGGCGTGCGCCGGCCCATGCTCACCCTCTGGTTGGCCGGTGAGGCCGCGTTTCCTGCCACGACATTGTCGTTCTGTGCCAGCAACATTCCGTCGCGCCACACGGTCACCGTGTTGCCCGATCGCCGCACCACCACGTTGTACCACTGGTTGAGCGACCAGTTCATGGCGGAGGTGGTGACCTTGGGGGCGGAGGGGTCGCCCATGAAGAACTCCAGACCCGCATTGCGGCCCGTCGCGGCCACCAGATGCACCTCGAACTGGCCGGCGGACTGGTTGGCCAGCAGCACGCGTCGGCCCGGCCCGGCAACGTCGGCCACCAGTATGGCCTGGGAATTTTCCGCCAGCGCGCCCGTGATGGGGCTGCCCGCGCTGAACACGCCCACGCCGCTGTTGAGGTAGAGCTTGGGAATGGCGCCGTCGTTGGAAACCAGCACATCCAGATCTCCGTCGCCATCCACGTCGTTGAGCGCGATGCCCGTGGTGTTGTCGGCATCGGTGTGGATGTCCTCGCCCGTGAGTCCCAAAAACGGTGTGGGCGTGCCGTTGTTTCGGTAGAGCTTGTTGCGCTGGCCGTAGTTGCCGGCCACCACATCCAGATCGCCATCGCCATCCACATCCCCCACCGCAAGGGCGCGAGTGGCGAGATTGTCGCTGGTCATTTGCTGGCGCAGGCCAACGGGAAAACCGCCCGTGCCGTTATTAACGTAGAGGTAGTTGAAGGTGGCGTCGTTGCCCACGATGAGATCGGCGCGGCCGTCGCCGTTGATGTCGCCCAGCGCCAAGGCGGTGGTGGACATGGACGCAGTAACCGCAATCGGCGGCCCAAAGCCTCCGATGAGATTGCTGTAGCCCACGCTGCCGCCACCGAGATAATTCCCCGCCACCAAATCCGGGAAATCGGGGGGGCTGGGGAAGTCGGGCGTCGTGGTGAAACCGCGGCCATTAAATGCCTTGATGATGTGCCCGGCATTGATGCCGCCATTGAGAGCCTGGTCAGCCTTGTAAATCTCGATGGCCGCCATCTTGAAGGTGCAGATGTTCGGGTAGTTTCGCAGCGACTCGAACACGAGCTTGTCAGCCATCTGGCTGCCCAGCGGCTTGCCGTGCTTGGTCTCGAGGCTGACACGCAAGTCCCACAACGCGTTCGCCCAAATCTCGCCGTCATGATGGCATTCGCCATTCCAATTGGCGTAGCCATAGGTGGTATTGTTCACACTGCGAATCGCCGTGGGGTACTGCTCCATCGCCCACTCGCCGCCGCGGGCGCGCTGCGCGGCCACGCTCAGATAGCCGGCGTTGCCCGTCTCGCTCCAGAACGCATAGGCCAGATAGTCGCCAAACCCCTCGTGGATGGCGTCCACCTCATTGACCCCTTTTATGCCGGACATGCATCCCCCCATCGCCAGCCCGGGGTTCACGGCAAAGAGCACCGCGTGGCCGTATTCGTGCGCGATGACATCGCCATCCTCCGCCAAGTCCACCGTGTCGCCGCTAGCGTGCCCCATGTCACCCTGACCAAAATGGATCTCGTTCAGCGCCGGGCTATAAAAGGCGTTGAGGCCGGAGCCCACGCCCTCGAAGGAATGCGCGCAAGCGCGCATCACCTGATCACGCAGCCCGTTGGCGGGAATGTTGGAGCCGCTGAATCCCAGCGACTGAAAATAGCGCTGGACCGAATCAATGGTGTGATAAATGCAAACCTCCTCGAAGCGCCCATCGCTGCGATCGTAGTTGAAGGTGGAGGTGAGGCTGAAGGCATGAACCTGCGCCACGGTGGCGTTCATGGGCGCCACCGTGCTCATGTGCAAATACTTGCCATCCAGAAACCCAGAACCATTGAGGTCAAGCAACGTCACGGTTTGCCGCTGCAAGTTCAGCGCCGCCGAGGTGCCGTCGTTGCCCGGGTTTGCATTGAACAAACCAAAGGTGCTCCCCTGCGTCTGGATGGGATTGGGCGTGAAGGCCAGCCCGCTGCCCGTGGTGGGCGCATGCAGGTTGGTGTCGCGAACCGACAGCACGCCCGCCAGCCGGGAATCCACCAGCACCTCGTACAGCGCCAGCGTGTTTGAGGGCGCCACCAGGAGTTTCCATGCCAGTGCCGCGCTGCCGTCGGGTTTGATGTACCACACCTGCTCGGCTCGGTCGGCAAAACGCCGGCGCACCGACTTGGCGCCCAGCCGGCGCTCCGCGATGGTCTCGGCCACGCGCACGTCAATCACCGGTTGCTGATCCTCGACCTTCACCCCCGCGTAGTACGTGAGGTGCAGGGTTTCCACCTGCCCCTGCGCGCCCAAGTGGACGGAGATGCTGGCGTTGTAGATGCGCCGCCCGTGGAGCTTGGGCTCTAAAAACACCGTGCTGCCCGCCAGACCGTGCTGCACTTTGAGCAGGCCCAAATCTTTCTCCCCGGCACGAACCCCCAGCGTGGCGGACATGGTGTCCAGAAAGCGGCGCGCGGTGGCCTCGGCCTGCAGGCGGTTGCCGGGAAAATGAATGTTGCGATACGAGGCCTGCCGGCCGTGGATGGTGGGGATCACCGCGCGGGAACCGATCCGCATCAAGGGATACTGCTGAACGGCGGGGATGGCCGCCAGTTCGGGAGGGAACACCGGCGCCACGGGCACGGCATTGGTGAGCGGGCGCACCGGCGCAATGGGTGGCGTCGCCACGCCCGCGGCAGCCTGCGCCAGCAGCAGTTGCGGGTCAAAGTCTCCATCCGGGCCGGCGGCGTCCAACCCCACGAAATACGGCGGCGCGCTCTCCAATGCCCGGGGCAACGTGGCGGGCACGGCCGCCATGTTCTCCACGGGAGCTCCAAATGCGGGCGGAAGAAACGCGAAGGAACCGTTCACCTCTTGCAATGCCAGCGCGCGGGTGTTGTAGGAAATGGCATCCACATTGATGGGCGCCTTGAACCCGCCGGTGCGCGACTGGTTGTTGATGTAAAACCGGTTGGGCTGACCGTAGTTTCCCTGAACCAAGTCGAGGTAGCTGTCGCCGTCCAAGTCCGCCAGCGCCAGCGCCATGGTGCGCTGACTGCCTCCGCCGAAGGTTTGCGCGGCTTGGAAAGTCCCATCGCCGTTGCTGATGTAGAGCCGGGTCTCATCGTTCACGCCCGTCTGCCCGTTGCCGACAATAAGATCAAGGAAGCCGTCCTTGTTGATGTCGCCACTCACCACCGAGGATCCACTGCGAACATCCGCAGGGAGAACCCCCGCCTTGAGCGCGAATTGCCCGCCCCCGATGTTCTGGTACACGCGGTTGGCCTGGCCGCGGTTGACCACCACGAGATCGGCCGCGCCGTCAGGGCCTTGCAAGGCACCCGGGCTCACCCAAAGAGACATGGTGAAATCGCTGGCGGCCACGGGCAGGCCATTGGCACTCACGGTGCGAATTCCGTCATCCGCGCCATCGAACTGGTAGCTGCTCAAGGCGGCGCCGTGACGATCCATGACCTTGGTGGGCCCCAGCGCCACGGTGGGGGTGGCGTTGGCGTCGTTCCCCTGACCGCTCAAATCCGCCAGGCTGCCGCCATTAAAGGGCATGTGCAACACGAGGTTGGCAGCCGAGGGCATCGTCTGCGGGCGTCGTTCTGAAATGTAGATGCCGGCCACCTCGTCGTCGCCCATCGCGCGGTTGTAGAGCCGCACGTCATCAATCTGCCCCTGCCATTGGTTCTGCGCCGGCGTGCCTGCGGTGCTGTCGCCGATGTAGAGATTGGAGATGGTGCCGATGCTGCCTCCGGCCACCGACGTGTCCACGGCCACCAGCATGCCATTGCGGAAAATCTTGGACTGCGAGCCATCATAAACCGCCGCGATGAAATGCCACTGGTTGAGCGCGAGGGCCGGCTGAGCCACGCCTGCGATGTTGGGCTGCGGCGTGCTCACCTGATTGGCGCTGTCGCTTTGGGGATAAAACACCACCGTGCCATTGTTGGCAGCCGTGCCGTCGCCCGTCAGCGTGATGCGGCGGGTGGCGCCCTGCACTGCGGCGAAGATATGCGGAGAGGTGAGGTGGGTGAACTGCGTGGGGCGCACCCAGGCGCACACGGTGAACTTGCTGGCGATGTTCAAGGAAGCGGTGACGGGGATGCTCACATGGTCGCCTGAGCCATCCAGGCTCACCGCCGCGCTGGCGTTGCCGAACCGGTCATTGCCCAGCGCCGCGTTGCCCACAAGAACGCCGTGGTTGTTAAGCCCGCTCAGGTCGTTGGCGTTGCCCAAAAACGGCCAGTAGCCCACCAGGCCCGATGCAGCGGTGTTGGCCAACTGGGTGGGGCGCAGTGTTGAGAAGGTGCCCAAGTACGGCGTTCCGGCAGCCAACGAGATGTCGCCATCGTGGCGGCTGTACTGCTGCTCATGCACCAGATTGGGCTGCGGATAAGGCCCCCGGCCCACCGCGCCGGCTGGGTTTGCCACCGGTTTCAGGTTCGAGTACTTCTGTGCCAGCCCCACCGCGCCAGCGCCACCAAGTGCAAATGCGTCTGGGGAAAGCATGCACACGATGTCGGCCCTCGCATCCATCCGGTAGGGGGTGGTGTTGATCTGGTAGGTGGGGTCGAAATTCCCGGTCTGGCCATGCAACGTCGTATAGCGGGCGGTAGCCCCACCATTCGGGTTGCCCGTGAAGGCCACGTTGTTGTAGTTGGAGCCATTGACATCCATCCGCAGCCCAATCATCCCGGAGTAAAGGGGGTTGAATTGGGTGCCGTAGGTGTCGTTGATGCCGTCCACATCGTAACGGTAAACGTAGGTGTCGTGGGTGATGGGCGGCGTGCCGGGGTCTGACTGGATGGCCCAGGGCGAGTCCACGTGATCCACGGGCCCCGTGCGCAGGTTGGGATGGACGGTGTCGGTGTAAATGGGGGCGGCGGGCACCGCTCTGGGCTCCAAGCGCCACAAGGTGCCGGCGGGGAGGTTGACGTAGGGCTCCTGAGTGTTGACGCCAGTAGAAGACCTAAACATTGCCTCCCCCCAGTGTTGGTCGCCATAGAGGAGCGAGTTGCTGCGGGTGGTGAGCCAGGTGAGTGCCTCGTTCAAATCAACCGTGCTGTTGCTGTCCTCAAAGAGCGGCTGGTACACGCCTGGCTTGGCCTGCTTCTGAGTGCCCACCGGAGTCCACACGGTCCACTGCGTAGGATCGGTGTTGGTGCGGTTGGGCCGCACCGGCGCCTGAACCTCCTGCCATGCCGGCCCCGTCGCCGAGTAGCCTGAGCTTGTCAGATCCGCCGGACTCCCGGCCATTGCGCGCCGAATGGCCGGCGTCAACGCGCCGGCCTGTCGCACTTCCAGACTGATGGCGCAGGCGGCATAGATGCTGTTCACCACGTCAAGCATCAGCGTCACCTTGCCCTGCAATTGCGTGAAGTTGCCCTCCTGCGCCAGGGTGCGCAAGTCGTAGATGAAGAGGATGTCAATGTACTCGGTGTAACCGGGCCGCTGGTAGGTCAATGAATGAGGCGTGGTGGGCCCCATGGTCTGGCGCGCGGAACCGCCCTGCCCCTGCAACGTGTACGCCCCCTGCGCCAAGAGCGGCTGCAGATTCTTTAGATTAATTGCCGCCAGCATCGGCCGCACCTGCACCGACGCCGTGCGCGGCCGCGGCAGCGGTGATTCGGGAGGCAGCGGCTGGACACTGCCATCACCCTGCTGCATCACGGGCGAAACGGGCGGCAAGGGCGGATGCACGCATTCTCTCGCCAACGAATGGCCCACGGCGCCATCGGCTTTTGCCATGCGCCGCGCAAACGCCGCCGCGTCGCCCGATGGAGCGGCCGCCGAGGGTTTGGTGCCATGGCTTGGATGATCACCAGCCGCTGCGGGTGCAGCGTCATCCACGCAAGTGCCGCAGCCGCCACCTTTGCGCGGGTCCACCTCGACAATCACATACTTGCCATCCTTCACATGGCTGATGAGCACCTGCCGGGCGTCGGGCAGCACCACCATCCCCATCATGATGTCTTTGTGCCGCGACATGACGAAGAGCGAATCGGGATCGTCGTTGATGATGCCCAGCGCGGACTGGTCCGTGTTCCAGTGCGTCTTGTTCGCGGTGATCACCGCCGAAACCTCAAGATCAGGAAACAGGTTTAAGCGAACGCGTTTGGGTTTCTGCGGAAGAATGGAAAGCTGTCCCAAGCCCACGTTGTCCAGCGTCACCCAGCGCCACCGCTTGGCGATGCCTTGTTCGGGAAAGCTGGCCGGGGCCTGCGCCGCGGCCAAATCGGTGAAGAGCAAAGGCAGCCGCCGCTGCTTCTTTTGGAGGTAAAGCCCCACCGCCCCGCCAATCACGAGTGCGGCTGCGAGGAGCGTCAGGTAGAGTTGCTTGCGCTTTACAGGCACAACATCAGACAAAGTCCCATATTGGACAGAAAACCTTAGGGCCATGCTCCTTCCGATGGCAATAAGTTTGAACTCAAAACCCGTGCGTGTGAGTAAGTCGCGCCATCTTGCCTCCGGGGAAAGGCACCATCTGCTTCATAGACTCGGCCGCGGGTTCCAGAGTTACAGCCGAGGATGGGGGCAAGCCCCGAGCCAAAAGGCGGGGGCCAAACTGGCGGGAGTGACGGGGCTCGAACCCGCAACCTCTGCCGTGACAGTGCAGCGATCTAACCAATTGAGCTACACCCCCGCGGGGTTGCGAACCTAGAAGAACCCGCCACGACCGTCAACGGGCGAATCCATAAAAGTGATTCGGGCAACAGACGCCAAGGAGGTGGGGGTGGAGAACCCCTCTGAAGAAACGTTCTGTCGCCCGAATCAAAATTTAGTGTTGGCGGAATATGGCGGGCCTGGCGGGCAATGTCAACCACGATTCTGGGAGGCCTCCCCTGGCTGGAGGATTTTCCCCGTGACATCCCCTTCGCCATCCGCATAATGCGCGGCCCCGTGGGTTGACCCCATCGTCTAGCGGTTAGGACACCAGCCTTTCACGTTGGTAACACGGGTTCGATTCCCGTTGGGGTCGCCATTATTTCGCCGCGCACAAACTGCGGCGTCGCCTCGTCTCCGTGACACGTCAACCGTGAGCCAAAGGGCAGTCATCGCCATTGTGGGCCGACCCAATGTGGGCAAGTCGGCCCTGTTCAACCGCATCGCCGGTCGGCGCATTGCCATTGTCCATGACCGCCCCGGGGTGACGCGCGACCGCGTGAGCGCCGAGGTGGAATGGGAGGGCCGCCCGTTCACGCTCGTGGACACCGGCGGCATCGGTCTGGCTCACGGCGAAAGCGTGGAGGACGTCATCACCCGCGCCACCCTCGATCAGGCTCTCACGGCCATCGAGTCGGCGCACGTCATCCTCCTCATCACCGACATCCGCGACGGCGTGATGATGCTCGACCGCGAGGTGGCCCGACGCCTGCACGCCTCGGGCAAGCCCGTGCTGGTCGCCGCCAACAAGGCCGACAATGAGGACTTTGCCGACTCGTCGGACGACTTCTCGCCGCTGGGCTTTGGCGCACAATTCGCCGTGTCCGCCCTGCACGACCGCGGGCTCAGCGCGTTGATGAGCGCCGCCCTGGCCAAGCTGCCCCCCGCGCCGGAACCCGGTGCGGACGCACCCGCTGCCGATCCGCTCAAGATCGCCATTGTCGGCCGGCCCAACGTGGGAAAGTCGTCGATCATCAACGCCATCACCCAATCCCAGCGCGTCATCGTCAGCCCCATTCCCGGCACCACGCGCGACGCGGTGGACGTGCCCTTCACCGTCCTCACCGGCGGCCCGCCGCAGCCCTGCCTGCTCATCGATACCGCCGGCCTGCGCAAGACCCGGCGCGTGGATGATTCCGTGGAGTTTTTCAGCGTCCAGCGCACGCACGCGGCCATCGGCCGGTGCGACGTGGCGGTACTGGTGCTCGACGCCGAGTCGGGCATTCTGGAGCAGGACAAGAAGGTTGCCGACCTCATCAATGCCGAGCGACGCGCCTGTGTCGTGGTGGTCAACAAATGGGATCTGGCCACGGCGGAGGTGCGCCAGGTGCGCCAGCGCCATCGCAGCCGCAGGCGAAGCGGCTCGACGGAAAAACGCCCGCTCGTCACCCTCGCCGAGTTTGGCGACTGGGTGCACGAACAACTCTTCTTCCTCGACTACGCGCCGGTCATCTTCACCAGCGCCACCGACGGATTCCAGCTCGAGCGCCTACTCGAAGCCATCCGCTATGTGGCTGCCCAGTGCCAGCAGACCGTCCCCACCCCGCTGCTTAATCGCACCCTCTCCGACGCCGTCGCCCGACGCCAGCCCCCCAGCAAGAGCGGGCGGCATCTCAAGTTTTACTACGCCACCCAGACGGCGCAGGCCCCGCCCACCTTCCTGCTGTTTGTGAACTCGACCGGCCTCTTCAACGAGCAGTACTCCAAATACCTCTGCGACTGCCTGCGCACCGCGTTTGGCTTCGAAGGCTGCCCCATCGTCCTCAATGCCCGCCCACGTCCCCAGCCTGCCAAGGAGAAGTAGCCCCGCGCTTTCGAACATCATTGCCTGACGCTGCGGGCCTGCCTACGTTTGGCCTTAAGAGCCGACCGTCCCAGCGCCACGCCATGCAACTTGAACTGAGGGAAATCCCCCACGCGCCGGAGCTGCACCGGCTCGCCGCCCGGCTCGCGCACCAGCCCGGCCTGGTGTGGCTGCATAGTTTGGGAGTGGCCGATGCGCAGTCGCGCTACTCGCTGCTTACCGCGCGCCCCTTTCTCACCGTGCGCACGCGGGGCACGCGCTGCGAGCTGCGCGCAGGCAGCCGGCGGCACACGCAATTTGGCAACCCGTGGGCGCTGCTTGACCATCTCCTCTCGCGCTACGAAATGCTCGATGGGCGCGACCTGCCTTTCCCTGCCGGCGGCTGCTTTGGCTACTTTGGCTACGAGCTCAAAAACTTTTCCGAGCCGCGCCTGCCGCGCCGGGCCGTGGATGATCTCGAACTGGCCGATGCGCAGCTGGGTTTCCATGACAGCCTCGTCATCCAGGATCGCTTGCTTCAGAAGACGTGGATCCTTTCCACCGGCCTGCGCGTGGACGGCTCGCGCAGCCGCGCCGCCGCCTCGGCCGCGGTGGACTTCTGGCGCACGCAGATGGACGCCATCGCCGCCGCCCCTGCACCCGCCCAAGCCCCGGAAGAATCCGTCGCGGCCGAGGTCGTTTCCAACTTGCGCCGCGAGGAGTTTCTCGGTGCGGTCGTCCGCGCGCTGGCGTACATCCGAGCCGGCGACATCTATCAGGTGAACCTCTCGCAGCGGTTTTCCACACCGTGGCGGCGCACGGGCTGGGAGCTTTTTGATGCGCTGTGTCGGCACAGCGCCGCTCCCTTCGCCGCCTACCTCAACTGCGGCGGACTGGAGATCGCCTCGTCCTCGCCCGAGCGTTTTTTCAGGCTGAGCGGCGCGCACGCGCAGACGCGCCCCATCAAGGGCACCCGCCCGCGCGGCCCGGACGCCGACAGCGACGCGCGCCTCGCACATGAGCTTCAAACCAGCGCAAAAGAAAATGCAGAGCTCGTGATGATCACCGACCTGCTGCGCAACGATCTGGGGAGGATCTGTGAATTTGGAAGCGTCGCCGTGCCCGAACTGGCGCGGCTGGAGCGTTTCCCGCAGGTGCAGCATCTGGTGGCCACGGTCGAAGGCCGGCTGCGTCCGGGCACCTCGCATTTGCAGGCGCTGCGCGAATGTTTTCCGGGCGGCAGCATCACCGGCGCCCCCAAGATTCGCGCCATGGACATCATCGATGAACTCGAGCCCGTCACGCGCGGGCCTTACACCGGCGCCATCGGCTACCTTGGATTTAACCGCGAGAGCCAGTTCTCCATTGCCATCCGCACGGCGCTGGTGCGCGAGAGAATGGCGTGGTTTCAGACCGGGGCCGGCATCGTCGCCGATTCCGATCCGGAGGCCGAACACAACGAGACTCTCGCCAAGGCCGGCGGCTTCTTTGCAGCGGTTCAGCCGACCCACACCCTCACCACGCCCTCTCCCAAGCCATGACCCTCGAAATGGCGGCGCTGGCGCTGGCCGGGTTTGCTGCCGGCTTCGTGGATGCCATCGCCGGCGGCGGTGGGCTCATCCAGATTCCCGCTCTGTTGCTGCTGTTGCCGCCTGAGCTGGCGTCGAGCGTGGCGCTGGTGCTGGGCACCAACAAGGTGTCTTCCACCTGCGGCACCGCCGTCGCCGTGCATCGCTACAACCGGCACCTGCAACTGCCCTGGCGCGAACTCGCTCCGGCCATGGCCACAGGTTTCCTCTGCGCATGGCTGGGTGCGCGCATGGTGGCGTGGGTTCCCACGGGGGTGATGCGTCCGCTCGTGCTGGTCTTGCTTTTGGTCGTGGCGGCGTGGACGGCGTGGAACAGGGACTGGGGCGCAAGTCCCGCCGCGCCCAAAAAACGCGCCGTGTGGGCCGCGCCGCTCTTTGCCGCCGCGATGGGGTTCTACGACGGCTTCTTTGGGCCCGGCACGGGCAGCTTTCTCACGGCCGGATTCATCGTGTGGATGGGCTGCGATTTTCTGAACGCATCGGCCCGAACCAAGGCCATCAACCTAGCCACCAACCTGGGCGCGCTGCTGTGTTTTGCGCTGGCTGGAAAGGTGAGCTGGAAGTACGGGCTTCCGATGGCCGCGTGCAACATCGCCGGGGGGCTGCTCGGCGCCGAGCTGGCCGTGGCCAAAGGGAGTGTGTTTGTGCGGCGCCTCTTTCTTGCGGTCACGTGCCTGCTCATCCTGCGCTTGGGCTGGGACCTGTTGCGAGGCTGAGTGCCCTCTCACGCCCCCTAATTTGGCTTGAACAGAGCGGGGCCATCGTCGTCCAATTCCGCCGAACCCTCATTCACCATGAAATCAACCCATCTGCTTACCGCACTGGTCACCACCGTGGCCCTGCTGACGACACCCCTGACCGCTCAGGACAAAAAGCCCGACGCGCCCAAGGCCGGCGATAAAAAGGGCGCCGACAAGAAACCCGCCATCAAAGCGGCGCCGCAAGCGCCCGACGTGGCGGCCCCGAAAGTCGACGGCACCGGCCAGCCTCAGGCTGGATTCGTCGGCATGCACAACAGCTTTCTCAAGATTGCCAAGGAGGGCAAGGCACAGGTCGTGTTCTTGGGCGATTCCATCACTCAAGGATGGGGCGGCCAGAAGGCGATTTGGGAAAAGGCCTTTGGCAAGTACAAGCCGGCCAACTTTGGCATCGGCGGCGACCGCACCCAGCACGTGCTCTGGCGCATCCAAAATGGCGAGCTTGAAGGCATCAAGCCCAAGGCCGTGGTCATCATGATCGGCACGAACAACTCCGGCAGCGACTCCGCCGAGGGCATCGCCAAGGGCGTCACCAAGATTGTCGAGACGGTGCGCGCCAAGCAGCCCGACGCGAAAATCCTGCTGCTGGCGGTGTTCCCGCGCGGCGAGAAGGCCAGCCCCAATCCGGGCCGTGACAAGCTCAAGGCGGTGAACGCCATCATCGCCAAGCTCCATGATGGCAAGAGCGTGCACTACATGGACATCGGCGAAAAATTCCTGCAGGCCGACGGCGTGTTGACCAAGGAAATCATGCCCGACTTCTTGCACCTCTCCTCCAAGGGCTACCAGATCTGGGCTGACGCGATCACCGCCAAGCTGGACGAGCTGACCCAGTAAGCCGCCAATCTAAAAACCCGGCCACCGGCGGGAGCGTCGGTGGCCGGATTTTTCCCATCATGAAACGATTCATCATTGCTGCCGCGGTGTTCGCGCTGACGGCCACCGGTGTGCTGGCCGACGATTTTAAGAACGAGCCCGGCTTCAAGAGCCTTTACAACGGCAAGGACCTTTCCGGCTGGGGCTATCGCGACAAGGACTACAAGCCCGCCGAGACTTTCGATGGCAAAGCCGAAGCCAGCGACGGCCGCTACACCGCCAAGCCCGGCATCCTCACCGTGAACCCGCACGTGGAAGGCAAGGCGCGCTTCCGGCAGCTCTACACCGTAGAGGAGTTCCCCAAGAACTTTCATCTCAAGCTGGAATTTCGCGCCGCCGTCAATGCCGACAGCGGCATCTATGTTCGCAAGCCGCAGCTCCAGTGCCGCGACTACCTCGTGGCCGGGCCGTACAAGGAGCTCAAGAAATACAAGGCGCAGGATTGGAACCAAATTGAAGTCGTCGTGAAGGACGGTGTCGCACGCTGCACCTGCAACGGCGAGGTGCTGGAAGCCGCACTCAAACTTCCCGCCACCGGCCCCATCGGGCTGGAGGCCGACCGCGGCACGATGGAATATCGCCGCATCCGCATCAAGGAACTGACGCCGTAGCAGGAAAACCCAAGTCAACCCTGCACCGCGCGCAACGCGGCGTCGTACACCGCCTTGATGGGCACGCCGGCTTTGCCCGCCAAAGCGCGGCAGCTTTCAAATTCCGGCGCGGCCTGAACCCGCTTGCCATCAAGCATTCCAAGTTTCACGCGCACTTCGCCGTACGCGGTTTGGGCCACCGTAAATTCGCGCTGCAACTTGCGCCGGGTTGCCACCGTGCGACGCACACCAAAGGCGCTCGTCTCGCGAAGCATGAGCGCGCAAAACTTGTCCGCGTCGGCCTCGGCACACAGCACGCTCAGAAGCACGCCCGGCCGGTTCTTCTTCATCTGGATGGGCGTGTGAAACACGTCGAGCGCCCCCTCGGCCAGCGCGCGTTCTACAAAATGCCCCAGCACCTCGGCGTTGATATCGTCGAGATTAGTTTCCAGCACGGTCACCGTGTCGGTGTCCCAATCGTGCGTGAGGGTTGCGGCGGCGGCTTCCCCGCTCACGCCCAGCACGGCGCGCAGCACATTGGGCCGCGTGTGATGGTCGCGGGTGCCCAAGCCAAAACCCACTTTCTCCAACCGCAATCCCTGCATCGGGCCAAAGCTCTCGGCGAACTCCGCCACAATCGCCGCGCCGGTGGGCGTCACGAGTTCATGGGGCTCCTCGCATTGGGTGATGACAACGCCCCGCTCGGCCAAGATGTTGAGCGTCGCCGGCGCGGGAATGGGAAACCTGCCGTGCGCGCATTGGATGAAGCCCGTCCCCTCCACCAGCGGCCCGGCCAGCACACGCGGCCGACCCAGCAAATCCAGCGCCACGCACGCACCCACGATGTCCACGATGGAATCGACCGCGCCCACTTCGTGAAAGTGAACCTCGTAGGGCGCCATGCCATGAATCCTGCCTTCGGCGCGCGCCACGCGCAGGAACACCGCCACGGCCTTTTGTTTCACCCACTCGCCAAGCCCGCTGGCGTGAATCAATTCTGAGATTTGCGCGAAGTTGCGGGTGTGCGTGCCGCCTGTGCCGTGACTATGCTCGTGTGAGTGGTCGTGGGAATGCCCGTGCGTGTGCGTATGCTCATGGCTGTGCGCGTGGGAGTGGGAGTCGTCCACTGCGCCGCCGCATGCCAGATGCACATCAAACTTGACGCCTTCGATGGCGCACTTTTGTCGGCGGCTTGCCGTGAGGGTGTAGCCCTCAAGCCGCAGCTTTTTAAGCTCACGCTCCAGCGCGGTGAAGTCCACGCCCAAGTCCAGCATCGCGCCAAGGAACATGTCCCCGCTGATGCCGCTAAAGATGTCCAGGTACAACGTCCTCACGCAGGCCCGGACTCTATCGGCTGCGTGGGCAGGTGTGCAGCAAAGAAACGCACCCGCGCCAAACTCACGCCATCTCCAAGCCTTTCAACGGCCCGGTGCCCGAGCTAAAGTTCCCGGCTGCGATGCCCATGCGCTGGAGCATCGACACGTAAAGGTTGCAGAGGGGCGGCGGATTCTTTGGATCGAAGACGAGATGCTGGCCGTGCTTGAAACCGCCGCCAGCCAGCAGCACGGGCAGGTTGCGCGTGGAGTGGTTGCTGGCATTGCCCAGGTTGCTGCTGAAGAACACCATGGTGCGGTCGAGCAGACTTGCGCCCTGCTCCTCCGTCCGCTTCAACTTTTCCAACAGGTCGCGGAGGGTCTTCATCTTTTCCAACTCGAGCGTCTTGAGCTGCGCGAGCTTTGCGGGGTCCTGACCGTGATGCGAGAGGTCGTGGTGGCCCTGGGATACGCCGGGAATTGGCGGCACGAGGCTGGTGCCCAAGAGCAGCAGGGTGATGAGCCGCGTCGAGTCGGTCTGGATCGCCAGATGGATGAGGTCGAACATGCTCCGGTTTTTGCCGATGAGGTCGGCGGGGTTCAGGTTGTTCTGGGGTGCCGGTGCATCCACCCTGGGCTTGGGCTTCTTCGACCACGCCTCGTCCGACGCCAAGCGCTCCTCGAGTTCACGGACGCTCGAAAAATACTCGTCCAACTTCTCTCGGTCGCGCGCGCCGAGCGAGGGCGCAAGGCTGCGAGCCTGCCCACGCACGGCGTCGAGGATGCTCTGCCCGTCACGCAAACGGCGCGCCTGTGCCGCGACTTCGTCGGGCCGGCCTTCGAGAAAGAGCCTCGCAAAGATCCGGGCCGGGTACAGGTCGGGCGGCACGAGCGCGCCGCTGCGCGTCCACGAAAGACCAAAACCCTCCGCCGAGAGCGACAGGCTGGGGAATCGGGTCTGCCGGCCGATGTGCTCGGCTGCAAACTGATCCACCGAGATGCTGTTTCGGAAGCCCGCGCGCAGCTCCGGATGAGGCGCGCCGGTGAGAAAGCTGAAGAGCGAATCGTGGCTGGATCCCACTTGCGGATGCGCCAGTCCCGACATCACGGTGAAGTCGTTGCGAAAGTCTTTGAGCACGTCCAGATACGGCGTGGATGCGTAATCGCGGCCCGCCTCGGCGGGGAAAAAGTGTTGGGGATGAAGCCCCAGCGGCGTGCAGACGAAGAGCATCCGGCGGATGGGTGCGGTGTTCCCGGCGGCGAAGGCGCGCGGCTGGAGCGATTCAAGCACCGGCAGCGCGAGCGAAACGCCGGCGGCGCGGAGGAAGGTGCGGCGGGTGAGTGTGTTCATGGCTTGGCCTATTTGGTTTGGAAAATCGTGCTGGCGACCACCTCGTGAAGGAGTGACCGGAAGCCGTAGTTTTTCGCCTTCGCCCTGGCGACGATGTCCTCGATGACGGCGGTGTCGCCGGCGTCGACACCCTGCCCGGTCGCATAGGTCAGCAATCTTCGCGTCAGCGAGCGGGCAATGGGATCAAGATCGGCCAGCAGCAGCCCCTTGAGTTCATCAATGTCTTTGAATGCGCGCCCGTCGGAGAGCACGTCGGAGGGATCCACCTTCGGGCCGTGGAGATAGGGCATCCGCCGACCGTCAATCATCACGGCCTTGCCATTGCCACTCACCCGGTAGAACTCGCGCCAGCCGCCAATGACATCGAAGCTCTCCAGCGCAAAGCCGGGCGGATCCATCTTTACGTGGCAGCTCGCACAGGATTCAAGCTGACGATGTTTGGCGAGCTGCTCGCGGATGGTCTTGGCGCCGCGCGTGTCAGGCTCCAGCGTGCCGACGTTGTCGGGCGGCTTGGGTGGCGGGGTGCCGAGGATGCGGTCGAGCACCCACGCGCCCCGCAGCACGGGCGAGGTGGTGGTGCCGTTGGCCGTCACCTTGAGCACGCTGGCCATCGTGATCACGCCACCCCGATGGCTTCCGGGCGGCAGCTTCACTTTCTGAAATCCAAACCCGCTCACGCCGGGGATGCCGTAGTGCCTGGCGAGCCGGCCGTTGAGCATGGTGAAGTCCGAGGCGATGAAGTTGGTGAGGCTCAGGTCGTGCCTCAGCACTTCACGGAAGAACCGCTCCGTCTCCTGCACCATGGAGACCTTGAGCATGTCGTCGTATTCCGGGTAGTGGATGTGGCTGGGCATCGTAAAATCAATGTCCCGCAGCCCCAGCCACTGGCCGGTGAAGTTTTCAGCAAAGGCCGTGGCCTTGGGATGATTGAGCAAGCGCTCGACTTGTGCGCGAAGCGTCGCGGGCTGCGAGAGCTTCTGCTGCTCGGCGAGCGCGATCAATTCCGAGTCGGGCATCGTGCTCCAAAAGAAATAGGACAGGCGGCTGGCGAGCGCAAAGTCGTCCAGCCTGCCCCGGTTCTCGCGCAGAAACAGGAACTCCGGCGAGACCATCACGGCGGAGAGCGCGGCTCGCATCGCCTGCTCGAAGGTGCGCTGCTGCGCGAGCTTGGCCTCAACCAGCGCGACGAAGGGTTTCACGTCGGCCTCCGTCACGGCGCGGCGGAAGGCGCGGCGCATGAACGGTCGCAAGAGGTTCCCGGCATCGGCCGAGGGATCGCTGGAGACGACTTCGACGCGGTCGCGCTGATTAAAGCCGGGCGCGGGCCCTTGCTTCAAATCGCCCAAAAGCCGGCGATGACTTTCCGGCGGCCACGCCTCATTGAGCGGTCCTTCCACGTCCACCCAGTCCACCGCCAGACCGGGTTCCTTCCAATCCTCCGCGCCCACCTTGTTCACGGTCTGCGCGGAGGCCAGACCGTAAGGGAGGATCGAAATGGTGGTGCGCGGCTCCATGAATTCCTCAAACTCGATGACGGCCGGCTTGTCGGGCGGCGCGTCGAAGTAGCTCACCAGATGTCCGCGCGCGCCGCCCATGCCTCCTGCGCCCGACCAAACACGGAACACCACCGGCTGCCCGCCGCTTTGCACCGCCGACACCGACAGGCGGAAGCGGTAGCGCCCCCGTTCGGCAGGGTAGAATTTGGTCAGCCCCACCTGCTGCCACGCCGACGAGCTGAACGCCACGACGCGGCCTTCTTCGGACTTGCGAAACACCTTCTCCGTGGTCGAGCGCACTTGATGCGACTCGGTGAGCAGGTAGCGCACCTTGGCCGACCGGGGCTGCGGCCCGTTGGCGATGGCCTGATCCAGCGCCGTGTCCGCAGCTTCGAGATACTTCTCGAGCAGAAACGAGGACGTGTGGAGCGCCTCACCGATGTTGTCGAATCCGTCGGAGGAGGAGTCGGGCGGCAGCAAATCCTTGAGCGGCGTCTGCACCCCGAGCAGGTCGCGCACGGTGTTTTCGTATTCGGTGCGGTTGAGCCGCCGCAGCACCACGCGGCCCTCAAGGCGGCGCGCCGTGTCGGCGGCCCTGCCCCGCTCCACGATCCACCCGCTCATGGCTGCCAGCTCGGCGGCGCTGGGCCGCGGCTTCTCCTTGGGTGGCATCGCCCCCTCGCTCAACTGCCGCAGCACGCGATCCCAGATCTGGCGATTGGCGCGGTCGGCAAAATCCACCGACAACCCGCCCAGGCGCACCTCGCCCTTGGGCTTCTCCCCGCCGTGACAGCCCACGCAATGGCGCTCAAAAAACGCCGGCGCCGGGTTGGGGGCGCGTTGGGCTGCCGCCGCAGCTGCCGCGTCCACAAGGCCCGCTTTCCAACCCAGCACGCACGCGATGGCGGCAAGGATGTTGAGAGAGGGACGCCCTGCCACCATGCGTTATTCCAGAAGCGAGTTGATCTGGCTGGCGGCGTAGCCGGCGCCAAATCCATTGTCGATGTTGACGACCGTGACACCGCTGCCGCAGCTGGTCAGCATTCCCAAGAGCGCGGCGACACCGCCAAAGCTGGCACCGTAGCCGACGCTTGTGGGGACGGCGATGACCGGCCTTGCGACAAGCCCCGCGACGACGCTGGGCAGCGCCCCTTCCATGCCGGCGACCACCACGAGCACATTCGCCCTCTGGATTTGTTCCAGCCGCGCCATCAGCCGGTGCAACCCCGCGACCCCGACGTCACTGATTCGCTCGACGCGGTTTCCCATGATCTGAGCGGTGATGGCCGCTTCCTCGGCAATGGGCAGGTCGCTGGTGCCAGCGGTGATCACAGCAATGACACCGGGGCGAAGCGGCGCGGGCATCGTCCCCAAGGTAACGCAGCGGGCGGCTTCGTGGTGAACGGCACTCTTGAATTTGCGTTTCAGCGCGCGGGCGTGAGCCTGCGTGATGCGCGTGATGAGGACGCGCTCTTCGCGCTTCATGATCTGCGCGGCGATCGTCACCACCTGCGCCGGCGTTTTGCCGCTTCCAAAGATGACTTCCGGGAATCCTTTTCGCAGCGCGCGGTGGGTGTCCACCTTGGCAAAGCCCAGATCATCAAAAGGCGCCGCTTGAAAGGCGCGGAGCACCGCGTCGCGCGAAACTTTCCCCGCACGGAACTTCTCCAACAACGCGATGGCTTTGTCGGAAGTCATTCGCTTTATCGCACCCGCTCCAGCAACCACGCGGCAAGCCCGGTGATGGGCAATCGTTCCTGCCGGGCGTCGTCGCGGTGGCGGATGGTCACGGTGTCCAAGAGCTCGGGCTTCTCGCCGAGCGTCTCAAAATCCACCGTGACGCAAAAGGGTGTGCCGGCCTCGTCCTGTCTGGCGTAGCGCCGGCCGATGGAACCGGAGTCGTCGTAGTAGGTGTTCACCTGCCCGCGCAGCAGCTCGAAAACCCCACGCGCCTTGGCCACCAGTTCGGGCTTGTTCTTGAGCAGCGGCAGCACCGCCACCTTGATGGGCGCCACGCGCGGATGAAAACGCAGGATGACGCGCGTCTCCGATTTGCCTTTGTCGTCGGTCTCGGTCACCTCGCTGAAAGCGTGCGTGATCAGTGCCAGGATGAGGCGATCCACGCCGGCGGAGGGCTCGATGACGTGGGGGATGTACTTGCCCTTCGCCAGATTATCGGCGTCGTTGCGCGCGGTGGCGGCCGCACTCTCGGCGTCCACCCCAGACTTGATGAGGTACTTGTGCCTCGCGTCGTGGTAACGCTTCCACAGGGCGTCCTGTGTCTCCTTAGGCAAGCGCGTCCATGCCGCGCGCAGGTCGTCGTCAAACACGCCCATGGGTTTGCCGGCGTGCCGTTCGTGCTGACTCAAATCAAAGTCGCTGCGGGCGGCGATGCCTTCGAGTTCCTGCGTGCCAAAGGGAAACTTGAAGAGAATATCCACCGTGGCCCGCGCGTAATGCGCCAGTTCCTCCGGCTTCTGCCAATACTCCTCGAGCGACGTGCGCGGCAGGCCGATGCCCTCGTAAAAGCGCAGGCGTTCTTCCACCCAATACTTGTGCCAGAGCTGCCAGCCCCACGAAGGCTGCGGCTCGCCCGGATGCCCCTCACCCGTGGCCTCTGCAACACTCCCGCTGATGGCCTCGACCGCCTCGTCGGGCTTGATGAAGTACTCCAGCTCCATCTGCTCAAACTCGCGGCTGCGAAAGGTGAAATTGCGCGGCGTCACTTCATTGCGAAATGCCTTGCCGACCTGCGCGATGCCGAAGGGAACCTTCTGCCGACTGGTCTCCAGCACGTTCTTAAACTGCGCAAAGATGGCCTGGGCCGTCTCGGGCCGCAGATAACACACGTTGTCCTCCGACTCCACCGGCCCGCAGTGCGTCTTGAACATCAGATTGAAGGGGCGCGGCTGCGTCTTTTCCCCGGCGCACTCGGTCACCATCTTGCTGGGGCGTTGCGGGCAGGGAATCTCCCCTGTCTGATCGGCGCGGAACCGGCCCTTGCACGTCTTGCAATCAATCATGGGATCGCTAAACGTGTCCACGTGCCCGCTGGCCTTCCAAATCTGCGGGTGCATGATGATGGTGGCCTCCAGCCCGGCCACATCGTCGCGCAGCCGCGTCATCTCCGACCACCACAGCTCCTTCACGTTGCGCTTCAACTCCGCGCCCAGCGGGCCGTAATCCCAGAAACCGTTGATACCGCCGTAGATTTCCGACGACGGGAATACAAAGCCGCGCCGCTTGCAGAGCGAGACGACCTTTTCCATCCTGTCGGGCTGCTTGGACTCGGCCATAGGGCGGGCAGCATTTGGTAAAGCCCCTGCGGGGAGCAATCATAAAAGACCCCTGTGCGCAGGGGTGCTGCGCACGGCAATACACCTGCGGTGGGGTGCTGCGCACGGCCATCATGGGGAATAGCCCCTTATGATGTGGGCACAGACCCTCCTGCGGAGGGCAATACGGCTTCGCCCCTATGGCCGCACCGCAGGAGCCTATGGCCGCACCGCAGGTGCCGCAGCCGGTGCGGTGCGGAAGGCGAAAGGTTTGCCGCCGAGAATCTGATCGGAGGTGATGGTCGGGCAAATGTACTTCTCGACGTGCTCGATGTACAATGCCGTGCCGGCAATGTGATCCACGTGCGGCCAGCGAGCGGGGTTGTACATGGAATCGGTGAGGTCGCGCATCAGCACGACGTGCTTGCCGTTCTTGGCCATCTGCCGAAGGCCAAAGGGCCGGCCCGAAACGCACATGTTCACATGTACCCCCAGCAGGATCACGTTGCGAATGCCGCGCGACTCAAGGAGGTTCCAGATTTCCACACCCGAATCGCTGATGGCGTCGCGGCCGCCGTCGATGGTCAGTCCGGCCGTCTGGCGCGTCCACGGCGCGCGCGGATTAAGGCCCCGGGCCTTGAGTTCGTCCGCCCAACGCGCGTGCACCTGCGGCTCGTCATCCTCGCCGCCGTCGGATTGATCAATGGGATACTTGCCCTTCTCCTCCGCAGGAATCTGTTTGCACCAGTCGCCGATTCCCACGGGCAGGTTTGCGGCCTTGGGTGCGGCTTGCGCGCGGGCGCGTGCCGGGTGCGCGTCGTAGAACTTCATACAACTGCTGGGCGCATGAATGACGAGCACGCCCTTGCCGCGCAGCGCACCCACGACCTCGTTCATGCGCGGGGTCATCTCGTTCACCCGCTGCACGGCGTTGTAGCAATCGTGCAGGTCCCACATGTCGCAGACGATGAGGGCGGTCTTTTGCGCCTCCCACCGCTCCGGCGTGGCAGCCAACTTGAAACTCTCGCCCGCCGCAACCCTCTGCTGCAAGTGGAGGGAGAGATCTGCCGCAGCGCACATGGACGCACCCGCCAGCCCGAACATCACGGCAGCCCGAAGGCATTGGAGCGGGATCATGATGGGGGATGCTAGCGGGCGCGTCGCACTTGTCCATTGACAAATCGGCACGGCCGAAAAAGATGCCCCATGCGAATGCTTCTCTGCGCCTTCGTTTGCGCCGCGAATGCCGGCATGGCCATCACCGAGGCCGAATTTCAAAAACTGCACCGCGAGCTGCAGCCCGATCCCCATGCCGTGTGGCGCAGCATCCCCTGGAAGACCTCCGTGCTGGAGGCGCAGGCCATCGCCGCGCGCGAGGGCAAGCCCATCTTCATCTGGGCGATGGACGGCCATCCCTTGGGTTGTACTTGAAACAACGGCGTGATCGACCGTGCGTCGATCTTCTCCAATCCGGAAATCGTCACCCTGCTCAAGACGCGCTTCGTGCCCGTGGCCATCGACCAGTGGTACCAGCGCCGGCAGCAGGACAACGAAGGCAAGTTCTACCAGAAGATCGCCAATCAAGGCCCGCGCAAGGTCGGCCAGGGCACCACGCAGGGGCTCTATGCCGCCGACGCCGGCGGCATGCTGCTGGGTTTCACAAACAACCGGGGGGTGGACCGCGTTCAAGCGATGATGAAGTCGGCGCTGGCCAAGTTCCGCCCGCCGGCCCAAGCCGCGGCTCTCGACCGGGGCAAGCCCGAGGCACGCTTTAGCCCGCAGCCGCCGCCGGGCGGGCTCATCGTGCGAGTCCACAGCAAGGTGCTTGGCGGCTACGAAGACACCGAGGACGCCACGCGCCGCATCTTTCAGGAGTCCCTCGGGCGCGACAACCTGTGGATCAGCGCCGCCGAGCACGCCGCGCTCGCCAAAGGGGAATTGCCCGAGGCACTGCTGCGGCGCATCGCGCGCTTTCACCTCGTGGACAACACGCGCGGCGAACCCCCCATGTGGGAGGCCGGTGAAGTGCGCGCGGTGCAAGGCGCCCTGCGCGGGGGCGTGTTGCGCGCCACCGTCAAGCTTCAGTCCGCCAAAGGCGACCGCGGCTTTGATGCCGAGCTTTACGGCGTGGTCGAAACCAAGGGCGGCAAGGTCACGCGGATGGACTGGGTCGCCAAGGGCGAGTTCTTTGGCGAAGGCACCTATACGGGCAACGCCCCCAAGGGCAAATTCCCGCTGGGCATCTCTTTCACCCTGGCTGACGGCAAGGACGCGGCCGATGCCATCCCCCCGCAGGCTTCTCGCGGCTGGATTCAAGGCTACATGCCCTAGAAAAAAACTGCCGCAACCGGGCGCCGTGTGGTTTCCCTGAAGTAGCGCGGTGCTGAATTCCACAAACCCGCCGCCGTCGAAGCCAAAGCCACCTGTCATGAATCGATTGCTCCCCGTACTCGGCATTGTGCTGGCGACGCCCTTGGCTGCGCAAACCGGCCATGTCGAGTTTTCCGTGCGCTCGGCGCGCAACGGGGATTGGTCCGACGCCAAAACGTGGCAGCCGGCCCGCCTCCCACAAGCCGGCGACCGCGTGCTGGTTAGCCCGGGCACCACGGTGCGCTTTGACGCCCGCACCACGCCGGTCTTGCGCATCGTGCAGGTGGCGGGAAAACTTCATTTCGCCCGCGACCGAAGCACCGAGCTCAATGTCGCCCTGCTCAAAGTGCAGGCCGGCGACCGCTGCACCGAACGCGGGTTCGCCTGTGATTTTCTCGAGGTCAACAAGGTGGGCGAACCCAGTGCGCAGCCCTCTGCCGCCATGCCTACCCTGGAAGTGGGCACGCTTGAAGAACCCATCCCGGCGGCGCACACGGCGCGCATCCGGCTGCATTACCTCGAGGGACTGCCCAAGGAGGATGCGCCCGCGCTGGTGTGTTGTGCGGGCAGGATGGAGATTCACGGCGCACCCCTAAACCGGACGTGGCTCAAACTCGGCGCGGACGCCGCCGCGGGCGACTCCACCGTGACCCTCTCCGAGGCGGTGGCCGGATGGCGGGCGGGCGATGAAGTGATCCTCACGGCATCCGAGGCCCCCAAGGGGTACGGCTCGTTTCGTGCGGGCGCGAAAAACGCGCGCGAGCCGCAGACCGAAAAACGCACCCTCACCAAGGTCGCCGGCGCGGTGCTGACGCTGGACCGCCCGCTGGCCAACCGTCATGCGGGCGCCGGTGAATTTCGCAGCGAGGCCGCCAATCTCTCCCGCAATGTGGTGGTGGAGAGCGCCGATCCGGCCGGTGTGCGCGGCCACACCATGTACCACCGCTACAGCCAGGGCGGCATCAGCCACGCGCGCTTCGCCCACTTGGGCAAGGAAGGCGTGTTGGGCCGCTACGCCATCCACTTCCATCTGGTGGGCGACACGATGCGCGGCAGTGGCGTGGTGGGCGCGGCGATCGTGGATTCGCACAACCGGTGGGTCACCGTCCACGGCACGCGCTATCTGGTGGTGCGCGACTGCGTGGGCTACCAGTCGGTGGGCCACGGGTTCTTCCTCGAAGACGGCATGGAGGTGTTTAATCTCTTGGATCGAAACCTGGGAGTGCAGGCCTTTCAAGGCAAGGCGCTCAAGGGGCAGGCGCTGCCCTTCGACCGCAATGAAGGCGCGGCGTTCTGGTGGGCCAACGGGCTCAATACGCTCACACGCAACGTGGGCGTGGAGAGCGACGAGTACGGTTTTCGCTATGACATGCAGAAGACCTCGCAGTTCGACAGCCGCCTGCCCATCGTCCAGCCGGATGGTTCGCGCAAGGAGGTGGACGTGCGCACGCTGCCCATCTGGCGCTTTGAGGACAACGAGGCCCATGGTAATTTTGCCGGCATGGTGGTGGCCGCCAACGGCGATCACCAGCCCGACGCGCCCATCCGCGACCTGCCCTTTCTCGCGCACATCCGCAAGGTTGACTGGACCGGGCCCGACGCGCGCCACCCGCACATCCTGCGCAACTTCACCATCTGGCAGTCGCACTACGCCATCCGGCCACACAGCCCGGCCATGCTGATGGACGGCCTGCGCATTCACAACGCGCCCTACGGCGTGTACCGGCCCGCGTTTGACCGCCATGTGTACCGGCGCGTGCACCTCTCTGGCCTCGGGCCCGAGCCTTTTAATCGCGGCATGGATGACGCCAGCGCGCAGAACGGCAGCATCACCGTCGATGGGCTCACGGTGGACGACCTCAAGCGCGGCGACGATGTTCATCCGGTGGTTCACATGACCGACAACGCGCTCGCCCCGGGCGCCGAGTGCCACTTTCGCAATGTGGTGCTGCAATCCAAGGAAGGTCGGCGTCCGCTGTTTAACCGCGGAGGCAGCGTGCGGGCCGACCCCATCGTGGATGAGGGCGTGCCTTACTACGTTCACGACCATTTCGGGCCGGGGCGGCACGCAAAGATTGTCAGCACCAAGGCCAAGCATCTCCTGAGCGACGGCAACACCTACCGCGAGGAGCGCCCACTGACTGGCGATGGTTCGCGCGTGGCGGAAGTGCGCGAGCTGGCTTGGCCGCAGCTTCTAAATCCGGTGGACGACCTGCCGCCGGCGACCGTCATCACGACCGCCCGTAGCGCGCAAGGTGGCTGGATGCTCACCGGCATCACCCACGACAATGGCGTGGTGAAGGAAGTCCGCGTCAACGGTGCCCGCGCCACACTCGTGCGCCAGCACGCGGGAGTGTGCGACTGGCAGGCGACGGTACCGCACCCGAAGGATGGCAGGCTCAGCGCCATGGCGCTGGACGATTCGGGCAATCAAGAACTGACGGCGCACCACCTCAATGTCGGTGACTCCAAGCCCGCACGATAACTTTCCCACCCAAGCCCCAAAAGGGCGCATCACCATCAACCCAAACAAAACCAGCAACCATCCATGAATACCGAATTGCACCTCCGGCCCGGATGCCCCGACTGCCGGTTCCTTGAAGACTCCACCCTCGCGCGCCGCGACTTTCTTTTCTCGCTGGGCCAGGGCGCGGCGCTGGCGGCTGCGGGCGTGTCGGCCTTGCGGGCGGACACGGCACCCGCCAAGTCCAAGCCGGCGGAGGACATGGTTCGCGAATTGCACGCGGCGCTCTCGCCCGAACAGCGCGCCAAGCTGGTGCGCCCCTGGGATGAGGGCGGTGGCCCGGGGAAAATCCCAACGCGCATGGGCATGTACAACAGCCCCCTCTTCAAGGCCGCGATTGGCACGGAGTACACGAAGCCCCAGCAGGAGCTGGTGGAACGCATCTTCCGCGCCATGTGCTCGGACGACGAGGGCTACCGGAGGCTCTCGCGCAACGGCAAGTTTGATGGCAGCGGCTCGCTCGCGGGCTGCGGGGCCCACATCTTTGGCGATCCATCAGGGAAAAACCCCTTCGCTTGGGTGTTCACCGGCCATCACCTCACCGTGCGCTGTGATGGCAATTCGGTGCCAGGCACCGCCTTTGGCGGCCCCCTTTATTACGGCCACAGCGCCCCCGGCTACAGCGAGCGCAATGTGTTCCAGTACCAGACGCGCGCGGTGCAAGGCTTGTTTGCGGCGCTGGATGGCAAGCAGCAGACGGCCGCGGTGGTCGAGGGATCGCCGGGCGAACAGGCGGGGTCGGTGCGGCACCGGGCGCGGCCCTATCCGGGAATCGGCCTGGCCGAACTCTCCAAGGACCAGCAGAAACTGGTCGAATCGGTGATGCGCGCCGTGCTCTCGCCCTACCGCAAGGAGGACGCCGACGAGGTGATGGAAATCGTGCGGGCCAACGGGGGGACGGCCAAGATCAATCTGGCCTTCTACAAGGACAAGGATTCGACCGACCCCAAGGAGCCCTGGCACTTCTGGCGGCTCGAAGGCCCGGGGTTCGTGTGGAACTACCGGGTGCTGGATCATGTTCACTGTTTTGTGAACATCGCGCGCGTGGCGTAGGGAATAAGGCGGCGCGCTAACCGCGCGCTCCTAGCGGGAATTGCCGGTGGCTTGGTCGAGCAGGCGCATCCACGCGCCCATGTAGTGGCCGTGGTCGTGGTAGGTGCGACCGCTCACGAGATTGCCGTCAATCACGCAGGGCTCGTTCACGTACGTGCCGCCACAGACCTCAAGGTCGAACTGGCACTTGGCCACCGTGGCCATCTTGCGCCCGCGCACGCATCCGGCGCGCGCGGGAATTTCCACGCCGTGGCACACGCTGGCCACGGGCTTGTTCTGCTCAAAGAAATGGCGCGTGAGGCGCAGCAGCGCCTCGTCCTCGCGGATGTACTCGGGCGCGCGGCCGCCGCTAAAGAAGATGCCCACATACTCCTCGGGCTTGATGTCGGCAAAGGCGATGTCGGCCTGGATGCTGTAGCCCTCCCATTCCTTGGTGATCGTCCAGCCCGGCTTCACCTCGTGCAGCACCATCTGGTAGCGTCGCTTTTCCGGCGCGGCGACCACCGGCTGATAGCCACCCTCAATCAGCCGGTAATAGGGGTAGAGCGTGTCCACGGTTTCCGTGGCGTCTCCCACGATGATGAGCACCTTGCCGCGCGATGGTTGCATCCCCTTCTGATTACGACCTGGCAAGGCAGGCTTCCAGATATTTCCGCGCCCGGTTGACCTCGGCCGTCACCTCCGCGACGGTTCCCAGGATGGGCACGCCGCGCGGCACCGGGTGCATGAACACCGACACCGCCCCGCGATAGGATGTCGCCTTCAACGCCGCCAGCAGGGGCGAAAAATCCAGCCGCCCGCGGCCGGGCAATTGCTGCAGCTCCTCCTGCTTGGGCATCTTCACCATGCAGCCCTTGCCATGTTCCCACGCGTAGAAATGCGCGAGGCGCGCGCCCGCGTCGCGGATGAGCCGCGCCAGTTCGTCGGGCTGCTGCGGCAGGTGATAGGGTGCCAGTGCCAGCCCCAGCCGCGGCGAGGGCACGGCCTCGAGCAGCCAGCGCACGCCGTCGGCCGAATGCAGCAACTGACCGCTGTGGTTTTCAATCGCGACCGTGACGCCACACTGCTCGGCCTGCGCCAGCGTCGGTTTCAGGCTCTCGCCCAACGCCAGCACCGCGGCCTTCAAGTCTGCGCCCGCCAGCCCGTTCTTGCCGCCCGCGCCCGTGACGATGAGCGGGCACTGTAGCTTCTGGGCAACGGCCAGTTCGTCCTTCAGTTTGAGGGGCCCCAAGTCGTAACGGGTCAGGATGCCCAGCCGCACCTTGTGTTTCTCCAGCAACGCCCGGAACGCGTCGTGGCCCATCTCGTCCAACTGCTCGCGCTGATTGCCGTGGATGCGCGGCCACAAATCCACCGTGTCGGCGCCCGTCTTGGGCGCTTCGGGGACGATCTGTGCCAGTGGCAGCGTGCCATAGAGGCACGAGGCCAGCGTGTAGCGCAGCCCAAACGCCCTGGCCGGTGCCGACGCCGCCGCGCCGGGCTTCAGGGGGGCGGCCGCGAGCACAGCCTTGGAAACCAGCAGGCCCGCGGCGGCCTGAACCATGAATTCCCGGCGATCCAATGTCATTTCAGCGGGTTCTCGTACCACACGATGTTTTTGCTGACCTGACCGGCAATCAGCACATCCAGATCGCCATCGGCGTCCAGATCATGCAGGCGGATGTCGTAAGCCGCCTGGTTGCGCCCGAGGATGTGCGTGGTGAACCGGCCCTTGCCATCATTCTCAAACCACGCGGCAACGAGATCGTCCTTGGCGCAGGTGACGGCGTCGATATCGCCGTCGCGGTCGAGGTCACCGATTGCCAGACAATGCGGCCCGGCGAGATCCGGGTTGATATCACGGGGCTTCCAGTCGGGCGCATGGAACCAGAGCACCCCCTTGCCGTGCCCCCGGCTGGCGACAAAGTCGTTGCGGCCGTCGCCATCCACGTCGGCCATGAGGATGTTGGTGGCACCGGGATGTTTGCCGGGCAGCAGATGCTTCTTCCATGGGGCCGTCGCCGGATCCTTCGGGGCTTCCCACCACGCAAACCATTCGCCAGAGCCCGTCTCATCCTGCGGCCCGCCCTTGGCGCCGGTGGCGGCATCGGGACGCCCGTCGCCATTGACATCCCCCACGCCCAGATAATGGCTCAATCCGGGCGCGTCGCCCCGCGCAAACACCGTGCGCCTCCAAGCCGTGCCGCCCTTCGCGGGGGTGCGATACCAGACAAGGCTGTTGGGAAAGGGTGTGTCTTTGGGCTGCCCGCTGTTCGCGGCCAGATCGGCAATGCCATCACCATCCACGTCCGCCACGAGCAACCCGTGGATGCCGTTCACTTGCTCGTCCACCGCGCGCATCGGCCAGACGCCGGGCTTGCCGGTGTTTTCCAGCCAGACGATGCGCCCGGGCTTGTCGTACTGCGCGCCAATCCAGTCGGGCCGGCCGTCGCGGTTGACATCCATGACCTCGCTGTGAATGCAGCTCAAGGCCAAGGCGGCATCGCTCAGGACGGCGCGCTCCCATCCGGGCGCGGCAAAGAGCAGCACCCTGCCATCGGCAGCGGCAACGATATCGGGCTTCTTGTCGCCGTTAAAATCAGCCGCCACCACCGTGGCACTGTGGAATCCCGACGCGACGACGTGCTTGCGCCATCCGCCGCCGACCGGAGCGCCTTTCGCGCCCCATTCCAACCCGCTCAAAGCCACGGCGCACAGGAGCCGGCAGGCCCATCCAACGCGCTCAAACCCATTCAAGGACATCGTTTGCAAAAAAGCTACCGCCTTCCCCATGCATGGCAAGTCATTCCCCGGTCGCGCTTTGGCGTACAGCAGGCTGCGGCCAGTATGTTTTTATTTACAACCCCGTTGGGCTCGGGCATCGTTTCGCGGTTTGTTCGGGGAACCCCGGGCGAGTTTTTCATGAACAATTGGCGCATTCCATGGAACCAGGTCCACTGGCTTAACAGCAGCTTCCTCATCCTGACGGTGGTCATCACCCTGACCGTGCTGCCCTGGTTCTTGTGGAGGCACGGCGGCGAAATCAACCATTGGTGGGTTCATGGGTCGCTGGCCCTCTTTCTCTTCATCGCCTGCGGGATGAGCATCACGCTAGGCTACCATCGGCACTTTGCGCACCTGTCCTTCAAGACCAGCTGGCCCGTGCGACTGGCCACATTGCTCTTTGGCGCGGCGGCCATGCAGGCCTCGGCGCTGACGTGGGTGGCCGACCATCGCCGGCATCACAAGCACGTGGATGACACCGACGACCCCTACAACATCACAAAGGGCTTCTGGCACGCGCACATTGGCTGGATCATGTTCAAGATTCGGTTTGGCTGCGACCTGGACAACGCGCGCGACTTGCAGGCCGACCGCATGGTGATGTGGCAGCACCGTTGGTGGTCGCAGATTGGCCTGCTGGTGGGCTTTGGCATCCCGACTTTGGTGGGATACCTCCTTGACGGCCCCGTGGGCGCGGCGGCGGGCCTGCTCGTGGGCGGCGTGGCGCGGCTGGTGGCGGTGCATCACACCACCTTCTTCATCAACAGCCTATGCCACACCCTGGGCAAGCAGCCCTACTCCACCCGCTGCACGGCGCGCGATAGCTGGATCATGGCTCTGCTGACCTTTGGCGAAGGCTACCACAATTTTCACCACGAGTTTCAGCACGATTACCGCAACGGCGTGAAGGCGTGGCAGTTCGACCCCACCAAGTGGGCGGTGTGGGTGCTCAACAAGCTGGGGCTGGCGACCGAACTGCGCCGCGTGCCCGACGAACAGATTCAACTGTCGGAAATCGCCGAGAAGACGCGCATGCTGGACACCCGGCTTGCAGTCGTTTCGCGCCCGGTGTGCTTGCAAACCGAGGCGAGGTATCAGGCCGCCCAGGAGCGCCTGGCCGCCGCCGCCGCCGCGTGGGAACGCTGCCGCCGCGAATATGTGCGCGCCACCGGCCAGATGGCCGCCACGGCCCGCGACCACATCGCGGGGCTGTGCGCGCAACTGGAGGAGGCGCTGGCCGAACTGCGCGACGCCATCCGCCAATGGGACGCCGCGCACCGCGCCTTGGAAGGCCGGCTCGCCGTCGCCTGAGAGCCCCTAACGCTGCCACGGCTTTTTTCCTCCACGGACACCCCCCTGCACTGGTTCATGAAGAAATTCGTAGCCATCATCTAGCCCTTCACGCTCGAAGAGGTGAAGGAAGCCCTCACCGAAGCCGGCGTGCTGGGCATGACCGTGTGCGAGGTCAAGGGCTTCGGGCGGCAGAAGGGGCACACCGAGATTTATCGCGGCAGCGAATACACCATCGACTTTCTGCCCAAGCTCAAAATCGAAGCCGTGGTGGCCGACAACCATGTCGAAGCCGCCATCGCCGCCATCATCAAGGGTGCCAAGACCGGCAAGATTGGCGATGGCAAGGTGTTCGTCTCGCCCGTGGAACAGGTCATCCGCATCCGCACCGGCGAAACCGGCGAAGCCGCCGTCTAGGGGCTGCCCCCCCTGCAAGGGACTCCTGCGGAGGGCAATTGCATTGAGCAATTGTGCCCCCCGCAGGTGCCGCAGGCGCCCTAGAGAATGGCCTTGGGATCCACCGCCTGCTTCAAGAGCAGGTCAATGCGCGGCACCATGGGCGAATCGGGCGCGGCGCGCTTGGCGTCCTGCGCGGCCTTGCGTGCTTCGGCAGGCTTGTTGTCGCGCATGAGGTACATGGCCTTGTAATAGAGCGCCTCCTGCAGCGTTTCACCCTCGGGCTTGTCGGTCTCGATGAGCTTGGCAATCCTGGCCACGTATTCCGCGGGCTTGGGCGGCGCGGCATTGGCGGCGCGCGGCGTGCGCACGATGGCCTGCAGGGCGGCCTTGGTGTTCGCGGCCTTGGCAGCGCCTTCGTACTTGGTCTTGAGTCCGGCCTCGTCCTTCTCATCAAGCTTGATGATTTCGGAAACCCATTCCCCGTAGTGCTTCTGCACAAGGTCGGCATCCAGCTTGGACAGGGCGGCGTCGAGCAGTCTGGCGCGCGCGACGCCCTTGGCGGCCGACGCCTGCGCAATGGCCTCGTCGCGCTCCTTGAGCAGTGCGGCCTTGGTCACCATGTCCTTGATGTAATCCTCCGCTGACACGCTGCTGCCATAGCCCACGCGGCGCGCGAAGGGTTTGCCGGTGGCGTCGGCCAGATAGATGGTGGGCACGCCGCTCACCGCATACTCCTTGCTCAGCGTCTTATACTGCTCGATTTCCTCCGGCGATTGCTTGGACTTGTCGCGGGGTGAATCGAGCTTGAGCAGGATGAAGTGCCTGGGCATTTGCTCCTTGAACACGTCCTTGGAGAGCACGTTTTTCTGCAAGGCGATGCACGGCGGGCACCAGTCCGATCCCGTGAACTCCATGAAGATGGCCTTGCCCTCTTTGGCGGCGGCGGCCTTGGCCTTTTCAAAGCTCACGAGCCAGCCCTCTTCGGCGGCAGGCAGCGGGAGACAGGTGACGAAGAGCGCGATGGCAGCGGGAAGAAGTGTGCGATTGGCTTTCATGCTGGATTTTCTACGCCATGGCGCAAGCGCCGGCAAGCGCTATTCCCCGCACCTGCGGTGCAGCCATAGGGGCGAAGCCCCTTATCGCCCTCCGCAGGAGTGCCCGCCGCAGGCGCCCCCCTGCAAGGGGTTGCCTCTGGACAACGGCACGGGCCTGTGGCAACACTCTTAAACCACATGAAAACCCACCTGCTCCTCCTGGCCGGACTGCTGCTGGCGCCGTTGCTCCCGGCCCAGTCTGGCAGGGTGAACGCCACCGCCACCACCCAGACCAAGCCCAACTACTTCGGCGAGACCAAGACCGTGGTCAAAGATCCAGGTGGCAAGATCGTGGGCGAGGCACTGACCCAGACCAAGCCCAACTTCTTTGGGGAGACCAGGACGGTGATCAAGGATGGTTCCGGCAAGGCGCTTGGCGAGGCGGTGACCCAGACCAAGCCCAATTATTTCGGCGAGACCAAGACCGTGTTCAAGGATGCCAACGGCCGGACCGTGGGCGAGGGTGTCACGCAGACGAAGCCCAACTACTTGGGCGAGACCAAGACGACCTTCAAGGATCGCTCAGGCAAGGTGATTGGCGAGGCCTTCACGCAGACCAAGCCCAACTTCTTTGGCGAGACCAAGACCACCGTCAAGGGCGCCACCCCCTTGAGCCTGCCCTCCAAGTTCAGACGCTAACCCCTCAACCCCATTCCGCTTATGTCAGAAGAAGACGACGACAACTCTCATAGCCCCCTCGATCAGCTCAAGGATGCGGAGCCGTTTGTGAACGTCTACGGCCAGTGAACCGGCGCGATGCAGCGCAACAGGCTGATGGAGCAGCAAAGGGAGGCGGCGCGGGCGCAAGCCGAAGCCACCCGAGAACAGGCCCGCGTCTTGGGGGAACAAAACCGCATCGAGCAGTCCCGGTCGGAGACGGAACGAGGACGTTTGAATATCGAAGCCCAACGGTTCGCTGCCGAGAACGCCGAACGCGAGCAGCGCCGCCTTCAGGCCGATCAAATCAAGCAGCTCCGCGTCCTTATGGCCGACACCATGGATTCCCTCGCCCGGCTCAAAAAGATCCGCCCCGCCCCCTGACCTTCCTCCATTCCTATGTCGAACACCCGTTGGGATGAACCGCTCCTCCGCTCCGTGGCGGTGTTGCAGACGCAGCGCAACTTGCTGGATCGGCAGGCCGATGAGTTGACCGATCTGGCCGACATGCAGGCCCACCGCGCGATCAGGTCCGACCTGGCCGATTACATCGCCGCCCATGCCCGGGCCGGCACCCTCCCGGCCGACCCTCTCGCCACGCTAGATCCACGCCTGTGGGAGCTTTCGGAGTTCTTTGACACGGCCGCCAGCCTGCACCGCACCTCATTGGAGCTAAAGCTGCGCTCCTCCTCCTTCTCCCTCGCAGACTTGCAGACTGCCAAGGCCAGTCTGGAAGAGGCTGCCGCCCAGTTGCCGGCCCGGTTGCAGGCGCTTGCTACGCTGCTTTCCCCGTTGGACTGGAATGGCAGCGACGACGACGCCGACCTGCACCCCGAGCTGCTCCTCTGCGCCCAGTGGCTGGACGTGGACTTGCCCGAAGAGACCGACGACCGCCCCGCCTTCCGCCTGTTGGCGTTGGGGGGTGGGCGACTCTTTCAAGAAATTAAGGCCCATTTCAAGAAGGAGTGCTCACGCTTGGCCGAGCTAGCCGAGCGCCATGCCCGGCATCGTGAAGCCCTGCAGCAGGCCGCCGCCCAGATTGCGCTTGGCAACCACCTTACGGCCAGACAACTGCTTGAGGCTGCCGGCCTCTTGGGATCATCCAACCACTTCAGCGACCTGGATTATGCAGCAGTCCAATCCAGCCTCACCGCGCTGCAAGGGGCCGCTGCCAAAGCGGTTGGCTTTGCCAGGAAACTCCCCGCCAACGTGTGGGATGTATTGGAACGCTTCCGGGGAGTCGCCGCCTCGGCCGACCGCGTTGCCCACCACAGCCAAGCGAGGCAGGAACTGGCCGCCATCCGTGAAGCATTGAATGCCCATTGGATGGCAACGGTGTTGCCCGGCTCTGAACTGGAAGCGCAATGCCGGCCGCCACTGGAAAGCGCCTATTCAGAGTTGAGCAGGGCCGAAGCAGAACTCGATTCCATGGCCGCCGCGGGGAAGGCGAAGAGGAAGTCGATGTGGATCAAGAGCGGCGCGCTGGCCGCCATCGCCATGGTGCTGGTCCCGGTCGCGTGGTTTTCCTACGTCAAAATCACCGCCAAAGACAAGCCCACTGCCGATGCCAAGCCCACTGCCGATGCCAAGCCCACTGCCGATGCCAAGGGCACAGCCAAAGCCACTGCTGCCGCCGACGCTGCCAAGCATCCGATGGCGAAGACTTGGGCGGCCATGCGGCGGGCAGGGTTCAAGGAGGAGAAGATAAAGCAGACCCTCACGCAAGGAGGCACCGTGGTCGCGTGGGGAAGGAACGACGATGGTCAGTGCAAGGTGCCCGTGGCCTTGAGTGGCGTGGTGGCGATTGCGGCGGGACACGAGCACACCGTGGCCTTGAAGCTGCCCCCTGCGGCACCTGCGGTGCAGCCACCTGCGGTGGGGCAATAATCCCCCATCGCCCGCCGCAGGCGCCCCTGCGGCACCTGCGGTGCGGCCATAGGGGCGAAGCCCCTTATCGCCCTCCGCAGGAGTGCCTGCCGCAGGCGCCCCTCCGCAGGGGGTATTGCTCCGGCGCAGCCGGCTAGTATTCGCGGTCTTTCTTGAGGCCCGGCTGGGGCATGGGATAGAAACCCTGAGCATCGGCCAGCACCGGCGCCTTGCTATCAAAGCCCAGCAGCTTATCGAGATCTTTGGCCAGCGGCGGAGCATTGAGTGCCATGTCCCAGGTGACGCGCTGACCGGTGTGCGCGGCCATGCGCCCCATGTTGCAGACCTGACTGGCGAGCGCGCCGCGATCGGCTTCGTTGTAGGGCTTATCGTTGCGGATGGCGTCCAGAAGATCGTCCCACTCGTCCTGATAAGGGTTGGTCTCGGTGACGGGGAACTTCCAAGTCTGATTCTTGGGATTGGGAGTCAGGCCTGAGTAGATGGCCGAGGGCGCGGGGAAATGGCCATTGGCGGAAAAGACGCCGAATCCCTTGGTGCCATGCACGTAGCTGGCAAACTCGTTGTGGCAGCCCTCGATGGTGCGGCCTTGGTGCATGAGTTTGGTGCCATCGCCGTAGGTGTATTCCACCGAGTAACTGTCGAAGTTCTGGTCGATGAAGGGACGGCCCTGATCGTCCTTGGTGTAGTGCTTGCCGCCGGTGGCCTGCGCCATGATGGGCCAGGGGAATTTATCGCGCGCGGCGTCCACATTCAAGGGATCGCCCCCGGCGTTGGTGGGGTCGCCCATGGCGGCACCCTTCATCCAGCAGCACTCGTCAATGTTGTGGATGTAATAGTCGTTGAAGCAGCCGCCGCTGGCCCAGATGAAGCTGTGGAAGCGCCGGATCTGCCAGCGAATCTCCTCCATGTCCTTGTACTCCGGACTCATGGCGCGCGGGATGGAGCGGGCGGAAGCCACCGGCCCGTGCATGCGATAGGAACGCATGAGCACGATGTCGCCCAAGGCACCGTTCTGAATCTGCTCGGCCATGGCGCCGCGCGCCCGGCTGTGGCGGCACATGAGGCCCACGCCCACCTTGAGGTTCTTCTTCTTGGCCTCGCGATTGATCTCCAGGATTTTCTTGGTGCCAAAGCCATCGGCGGTCACCGGCTTCTCCATGAAGACGTTGACGCCCTTCTGCACCGCATATTGGAAGAACACCCAGCGAAACGCCGGCGGCGTGGTGAAGATGGCGATGTCGCCCTTGCGCAGGCTGTCGATCGCGTTCTTGAAACCCTCGAACCCGATGAACTGGCGGTTCGCGGGCACGTCCACCTTGTCGCCATGCTTCTTTTGCAGCGCATTGAGGCTGCCCTTGAGCTTGTCCTCAAAGATGTCGGCCACGGCCACGAGCTTGGTGGGTCCATGCGCCGCCGACACCGAGAGCGCATTGTCAGCCGCGCCCGTGCCGCGCCCCCCGGCGCCCACGAGCGCCACCTTCACGGTGTCATCCACCGCGCCATGCACGTACGGCAGGGCGACCCCCGCTAGTGCGGACGCCGCCGTAATCTTGCCGGTGGCCTTGATGAAGTCACGACGCGTGCTTGATTGAGGATTGTCCATGCCCGCGATGCTCCCGATGCAAAGCCCGGTCGTCAACCTCTAAACCCCCTCACGCCGGCCCTCGCCACGTGGCCCCTTCGCTGGGAAAGCAAAAAACCCCGCGGCGATAGCCACGGGGTTTTGATAAATGCCTTAAGGTTACTTCTTCTCAACCTTGGAGATCGCCAGAACACCCTTGGCAATCTTGCCGGTGATCTTGACGTCCAGCGTGGTGCCCGGCTTGCAGACGTCCTTGTGCAGGCCCGCCGCATCCTTGCCCGTCAACAGGTAGGTGATTTCCTTGCCTTCCTTGGTGACCACCACGGCGGCCTGGCACTTGTCCTGCGTCTTGAGCGTGCACTTGGCGCACTGGACCTTGCCTTCAACCGTCGTTGCCTCATCCGCGGCGAACGCCGCTGAACCGAGAAGCCCGAACGCGAGTGCGAATGTTGTGATGTACTTCATAATGATTTCTTGGGGTTGTTTTCTGAGTCTCTTACTCGATTGTTTCAATGGTGACTGCGCCTAGTTGTATTGCTGACGAGCCAACCGTCAAGGGAATTCATCCGTCTTTGGAGGATGGGATGGGGCTATTTGTCCGCCGGTTTGGCCGGTGGATTGCGCAGACAGCGCTGCAGCGCCAGCACGGCCAGCGCCGTGCCGTACTGGCGGTGGTAGTCGTAGAGGGGGAAGTCCCACCAGTCTCCGTCCTTCTCCTGAAGCTTCATGAGGGTGGAAGCCAGGTGATCCTGCAGGCGGGGCCGGTCGGCCGCAGGCACGTGCTCCATGAGCAGCCCCGCGTAGTAGTGGCCGTAGTAATAGAAATAGCCGGCGATTTGGAACCAGGCCTCGTGGGGAATGGGACGCTTGCGGCCAATCCCCAGCCAGTCGTTGCGGGCGAAGAGGCGATCCAGCCAGGTCACGATGACCTCGTCGGTGATCTTGGCGTCGCCCCAGATCCGCAGCGCAAGGTTGCCCACCTGCGAGCGCCCCAGGCTGCCCGCGGGCCGGTTGATGCCGCGGCGCGGCTGCATGTTGAGGTATTCGCCGTAGAGAAAGCTGCCGTCGGGCAGGTGCTGGCGGCGCAGCGCGTCCAGCGCGCGTTTCACCAGAATCTTGGGCGGCTCGATGCCCGCCTTCTTAGCCTCGTGAAACGCCACCAGCACCGTGCCGTTGACAAAGGAGATGGAGCTGGACGCCGGCTTCTGCGAGCCCACGCGAAAATCGTAGTAGCCCCAGCCGCCGTCCACCGACTCGTAGCGGCCCAGCCAGTTGAACTGATCGCGGATGGCCGCCTCGATGCGCGCCGCCTTCTCGGGATCCTTGGCCGCCGTGGCGCGTGCGCGCAGGCGCACGAAGGTCTGGATGGCGTAGCCGTGCGCCCACACGTTGTACAGGGCGTCGGCGGTGTCGCGGCGCAGCTTGGGTAGATTGGCAAGCAGGTGCTTCTCCCCATCCGCGATGGCGGCAAGGGTGCGTGGACTATCGCCCCCCGCCTCGATGAGTGCCGTGGTGCAGAGGGCCGTGATGGCGAGCTGGAACGCCATGTGGCTCTGGAACGTGGGCGCGTAGATGTTGAGCCCCTTGGTGTTCCGGGGCGATCCCCACGAGCCATCCTTGTTCTGGATTTCCAAAAGGAAATACACGCCCCGCTCGATGGACTTGGCCACGACCGCATCGCCCGGCGGTGCGATGTCTGGCAAGCGCGGTGTTTTAAGAAAGTCGGGTTCCTCCTGCGCGTGGGCCGCGTGCAATGACAACGCCAGCGCGAGAGCCCAAGCTGCTGACGCCGCCCTATTCAAGGGGCCTTTCCAGAAGGAGCACATCGCCCGCCTTCACCCCGCCCAGGATTTCCGTCCTGCCGCCCGTCGAACGCCCCAACGTGACCGCGGCGACACGGTGGCCTTTCCCGGTTTTCACAAACACAACGGGCTTGCCACCCTCTTCAAACACGGCGGCCGAGGGTGCCGCCAGCGCCTGTTTGGCTTCGTAGGCAAGCATCCGGACGGCGCAGGTCATGCCGGGCATGAGAAACTCCGCCCCCGCCGCAGCCTCGGCCTGGAAGCGCAGCTCAAACTTGTCCACGCCGGTGGGAATGGCCGGCACCGCGAGGGCTTTCAAGACCAGCCGAACGGAGGGATCCGCCGTCGGGATGGCGCTGGCGGCCGCGCCTGTCTTAATGAGGCGGATTTCCTTTTCAGCCGCAAGGGCGCGCAGCAACAGGGGGCGGGGTTCGACGATGGACATCACGGTGTCGCCCGCAAGGAGTTTGCCTCCGGGCACCAGCCGCGCCGACAGGCCGCCAGTGCCAGACCATTGGCCTTGGGTGAAGGATCCGTGATAGACCACGCCCGCAGCGGGGGCGCGCACCACCATGCCCTCGGCGTCGGCCTTGAGTTCGGCCAGCGATTCCTGCGTTTTCTGGTGCTGCAATTGCTGCCGTTCGTACGCCAGCCGTTTCTTCGCAAGCTCGCGCGCCTGCGCGGCCTTGCTGCGCACGAGCACATGGCGCTGGCGCACCTCGTCCTCGCGCTTCTGCTCCTCGGCGCGGGGGATGGAGAGGTCCAGCTGGGTGCGCGTGCTGATTTCGCTTCCCACCAGAGAGTGGCGCGCGCGATCCACCGAATCCTGCGCGCGTTTAAGGATGATCTCCTCGGTCTCCTCGGTGAGGTCGTCGGCCTTGTACATTTTCTTGAGCTGCTTGAGCTCCTCCTCGGCGTAGGCCAGATAGTCAGCCGCGCTCTTGAGATTCACCTGCGCCGTCTTGATGTCGAATGGCTGCGTCACCTTGAGGTACCGCTCCAAATCCTGTTGCACCACGCGGTAGGCGCGTTCCACCGTCGCCAACTCCAGCGGGGAGACCTTCTCCGCGAATTCCAGGTCGCCTTTGGCCAGCTCCAAATCGAGCCGCGCCAAGTCCAGCCCGATCTCCGAGTCGCGGATGCGCTGCTGGATTTTCTCCGGTTCCAACTGGAGCAGCACGTCGCCCTTCTTGACGCTCTGGCCGTGCGCGGCCGCCTCCTTCACGGTGAGTTCCGTCCAGACTTTGGGTGAAACCTTGACCGGATGCACGCCCGCCGGCTCGACCGTGGCCTCCCATTTCAGTTCCACGCGAAAGGGTGAGAGCTCCAGCTTGTGCGTGGCGGGCTTGTCGTCGGACTTGTTGGCCTCGGCGGCGCCGGAGAGAAGCGCGCCCGCCAACAGCAACGCGCCCATCGGAAAGAAGGGTGTTTTCACGGGGTGAGATGTAACGCGCCGCGCCCGCACACGCAAGCCTTCCCGCCACCGCGAATTGTGCCCCTTACCCGGCCAAGGACTCCCTGAGCAACTGCAGACTCTTGGGGACGGCGGTGTCGGGGTTTTCCTTGCCTTCAAATTCCAGCGAGACATAGCCGCGATAGTTGGCCGCGCGCAGAATCCGGGCGACGCGCCGGTAGTCCAGATCGAGCGTGTACCATTCCCCGCCCCCGAAATAGGTCTTGGCCTGCACGAACACCGTGCGGGGCGCAATCGCCTCCAGTTTGGGATAGGGATCCTCCAGAAAATTGCCCGTGTCCATGAGCACGCCCAGCCACGGCGAGTCGATGGCGCGCGCGATGCGCAGCAGGCCCGCGGGTGTGCGGGTGAGTCCCCAGTGGTTTTCCAGCGCCAGCACCACCCCGTGCTTCGCAGCCGAGGGCAGGCACTTCTCGATGCAGTCGATGCACCACTTGAATCCCTCGTCCTCGGTGTGGCCGGGCAACACGGGTTCCTCGCCGCGGGCTTTCATCAGCTCATCAAACGACTTGATGGTGTTCCAGCGGCCGGAGTTGAGGCGGATGCACGGGATGCCCAGCGCATGCGCCAGCTTGATGCAGTGGAGGGTGTGGTCGATGTTGCGCTGCCGCTCCGCGGGGTCGGGGTCGACGAAGTCCTGATGGATGGACAGGCACACGAGGGCCACGCCGCGGGAGAGAGCGCGCCGCTTGAGCTCCTGCAGGTAGGCCGGCTCCTCGCTGTCGAGCTGCCGATGAAGGATGTCCACGCCTTCGGCGCCCAAATCGCCCGCCTTGTCGATGACGGTTTGAACGCTCACCTTGGGCGGCTTGAAGTGCCAGTAGCTGTAGGTCGCGATGGCTAGCTTAAGCGGCGGCGCCTTGGCGGGGACTGCCACAGCGGCCGCGGGCAGGGCCGACCATGCGGCGGCGGCGGCCGCCCCTCCCAGCCACGCTCGCCGGGATAGCGCGCCCGTCGGGACTGCCGCGGGCACCGCCTCAGGCGGTGGCATTAAAGAAGATGCCGGGCTGGTACTCATCCAGGTTCATTACGAAATACGGCGGGAGCCCCTCGAACACCATCTGTGGCGCGCCTTGGCCTCGCCCGTAGAAATAGTCATTGAGCGGGCCCGCGGACACCTTGGCCTGCGCCACCATGCGATCCATCGCCGTCCCCCGGTAGAGGTCGTGGATGCTGAAGCTTGCGGCATGAATCATCATGGCATTGGGCCCCGCTGCGGCAACCTAGGTTCTGGAAAAAATCTAACAGGGTTTGGGCTGTGATGGCAATGCCCCAGTGGCCCTGAGGCGGAGGCAGGCGCGTCAGGCTGCGGGCTTGAGGATGATCTCAAATTCCAATCCGTTCGGCGTGCGATTGCGGCAGGTGATGGTGCCGTGGCAGGCGTCCACGCAACTCTTCACAATCGCCAGCCCCAGCCCGGCACCGCCTGTTTCGCGACCGCGGTCGGATTCCGGCCGGAACAACGGCTCGAACACCTTGGGAAGCAGCGAGGGTGCCAGCCCAGGACCACAGTCGGAGAGCGTGAGCACGACGCGCCCGTGATGAACACGTCCCTGCAGCGTGATGGGGCCGCCTTTGCCCGCGTAGCGCACGGCGTTGCGCACCAGGTTGCCCAGCGCGCGCGCGAGCAGCGTGGGATCGGCGCTGGCGCGGAGGCTCTCGGCGAGATCCATCCTCACCTCGACGGAGGCCGCCGCCTCGCGGTCAATGACCCTCTGCGCCAGCGCCCGCAGCTCCACCGGCTGCAGCTTGGCGTCGGGCAGGCGAATGCCTGTTTTTGAAAACATCAGCAGCTCGTCCACCAGTTCGGACATGTGCTGCACCTCCTCCTGCGCGTCGGCCACGTAATCGCGGGAGGCGGCTTCGGCCCGCTGATCAAGCACGGCCAGCGCCGCCTGCAGCCGCGCGATGGGTGAGCTCAGCTCATGGGCGATGTCGCCTAGAAACCGTTTCTGGCCCTTGATGGAGCCATCGAGCCGCTGCGCCAGCTGATCCACCGCCTGGCTCACGCGGCCGATTTCATCCGTGCGCGCGATGCCGACGCGGGTGTCAAACTTGCCCTCGGCGATGCGCTCGGTGGCGGCCGTCACCTCCGCCATGGGACGGGTGATGGTCCGCACCATGGGAATCCAGAAAAGCACCGACAACCCTGCCGCGCCCCCCAGCAGCACCAGCCACGGGGCGGGGTCAGAGAAGAGCCCGTGGCCGTGCATCGAATCGGACATGGTGAGCAGCGTGGCCGTGTACTGCACCGGCCGCGCCCCTCCCCGCCGCACCGGCCGCAGTCCTGCAACCTCATCCTGAGGCAATTCATCGGCGCCCTCGCGCACCCGCACGGTGATGGGGGTGCCCGCCCAGTAGAGCTGCGGATTGGCGGTGGACACCAAGAACACCGGCGCGGGAGGGGCCGCCGACTGCAAGGCATCGGGTTCCGGACGGGGTTCGGTGGCACCGGGCGCACGCCCGACCATCCATTGCTGAATTTCCTCCAGGTTCAACTGCCCGTCGTTGTTGGTGTCGGCCTGCGCCAGCCAGCGCTCGACGGAGCCCGGCGGCATCGGCAGTGGGCGTCGGAAGAGGAACCCCAACGCCTCGTCGCGTTCGTTGCGCGAAAGCAGCCCTTCATACCGCGTCTGCTGCTCCGCGGTGAGGAAGCCCGCCGAGAGTTTCAGATGTTCCTGCTTTAGTTCCGACCGCAATTCTCGAAACTTCCCGAACCAGGCCTCGCGGGTCAGTCCCACCAGCGCGGTGTTGGTGCCCAGCCGGCGCTGGCGCGATTCGTATTCGCGCCGGGCCGCTTCAAAGGGTTCGCGTTGCGCTGGCAGCAAGGTGAGCTGCTCGGCATAGGAGCGGTTGCCCTCGCGCCGGACGCCTTGGGGAAAACCGGGATTGTCGCGGCCGGAGCCAAGACCACGCATGAGCGGCACGGCGTGCGGGGCCGATTCCTTGAGCTTCGCCAGCACCGGCGGCGGCGGTTGCACCAGATCCCCCGCCAGCACCTTTTCCTCGGTGCCGACCAAGTAGAAGTTCATCCGGTAGATGTCCGAGTACTTGCGCAAAGACGCCGTCCACGTCTCGCGCGGCTCCTGGCTCAGTGTATGCGACACCACCTCGCCCACCTGCCGGAGCCGCTGCTCAAAGGGCCCCGCGAAGGGCGAGAGCGGGCTGGCGTGATGGCGGACAAACAACCCCACGGCTGCCCCGATGAGTACGAGATTGAGGAAGAACCACAACAGGATCTTGGTGAAGAGTGTGGGGCGCAGGTTCACAAAGAATGCCTCAGAATTTGGCCATCATGTATCCCACCGACCGGATGGTCTGGAGATAGCGCGGGGTGCGGGGGTTGTCGCCCAGCTTCTGCCGCAATGAACTGATGTGCACGTCAATGCTGCGATCAAAGACCTCGTAATTGCGGCCTGCCACGGCGTCGAGAATCTGCTCGCGGTTGAGCGCGCGTCCCGCGCTGCGCAAGAGGCAGAGCAGCAGGTCATACTCCAGTGCCGTCAGCCGCAGGGGCTCGCCCTCCAGCAGGGCGGTGCGGGCCCCTGGCGAGAGCGAAAGCCCGCCGTTGGAAAGGGTCTCCTCCTCGGCCTCCGAGGTGGCCTTGCGCTCGGCACGCCGGGTGACGGCGCGCAGGCGCGCCAAAAGTTCGCGCGTTGAGAACGTCTTGGGGAGGTAGTCGTCGGCACCCAGCTCAAGCCCCATCACGCGGTCGGCCTCCTCGCCGCGGCCGGTGAGCATCAACACGGGCACATTGCTGTGCTGGCGGATGCCCTTGAGCACGGCAAAACCGTCCATGCCCGGCAGCATCACATCCAGAATCACCGCGCGGTAGGATCCCGACTGCACCCGCGCCAGCCCGTCGGCGCCGTGGTGCACCGCGTCCACGGCGTAACCCAGCGGCGCGAGATAATCGCGGATGAGCCGGCAGAGCTTGGTGTCGTCGTCAATCAGCAGCACGCGCACGACCTCGGCTGGGAGGGCCGCGCGCGCCGCGCTGCCAGGCTGACTGGAGGCGCTGCGCGGGGTCTTGGGCATGGTCGATTCGGGGGCCCGGGTACAACCGTCCGGGTCCGTTGACAAATCTTTACATTTCAGGACGGCCGGCGACACAAAAACTTTACATGGGCCCGCTTCAATCCACTCCCAAGACACCCGTGCCAGCACGGATGTTACGAAGGCAAACATGATGACAAACACCTTGCCCGCCTTGGAAGCTCCGCTCGCCGCGGGCATCCCAGAGGTTTCTGTAGCCACCCGCGCCCAAGAGGACCTGGAGATGGTCGAGCGCGTGCGCGCCGGCGACACCGGGGTTTTCGCCACGCTCGTCCGCCGCCACCAACGGCAGGTGTTTGCCATTCTGGGCAAGTACGAGCGCGACGCGCACCTCGTGGAGGATCTGGCCCAGGAGACCTTTCTCAAGGCCTGGCGCAATCTCGGACAGTACGTGGGTGAGGCGCCCTTCGAGCACTGGCTCTCGCGCATCACGGTGAACGTGGCGCTGGATCATGTCCGCTATCAGGTGCGCCGCATCAAGGCTGTCGGCTTTGCCGAACTGGGCGAGGACGCGCTGGACTGGCTCAACACCGGCCCGGACCACCCGGCCCAGAATCAGCGTTGCGCGAGGGAGATTCTCGACCTTGTCTTTGCCGAGATGTCCGCGGGCGACCGGCTGGTGGTCACCATGCAGTCCATCGAAGGCCACAGCATCGAGGAAATCTGCCGGTGCACCGGGTGGTCGTCGACGTCGGTTCGCGTGCGCGCCCACCGCGCCCGTCACCGCATGCGCGCCATTCTCCTGCGCCTCATGGATCGCGAACGGCATGCGACGCGCCGCGCCAGGGCCGCGCGCAACGAGGCCCCCGCAGCCTTGCCGATCCGGCCCGCAACCGCCATCCCGCTGGCGGCCTAAGGGGCCTTCCCGGCCGTTTTTCTAGTTGCCAAGCGCCTCGCAAAGGGGCGACACAGCCCTTGGGCGCGAAGCGCCTTTCGCGGGCCATGGCCACCATCCGCATCGACAGGTTGACACGCGTCTTTCGCGTGGGGGACAGCGAAGTGCGCGCCGTCGACAATCTTGCGCTCACGCTGGACACGGGTGCTTTGGCGTCCATCGTCGGGCCCAGCGGCTCGGGCAAATCCACTCTGCTGGCACTGCTGGGAGGACTGGACACGCCCACCTCGGGTGCCATCACGGTGGACGGCAGGCCGCTGCACCAACTGGCCGCCGACGATCTGGCGGCCTATCGACGCACCTCGGTGGGGTTTGTCTTCCAGGATTTCTTCCTGCTCAGCCACCTGACGGCGCTGGAGAATGTGGAGCTGCCGCTCAAACTCTCGGGCATGCCGCGCGCCGCACGGCGGGAGCGCGCCGAGGGCCTCATCACGCAGGTGGGGCTCACGCAACGCGCCGCGCACCTGCCTCGGCAGCTCTCGGGCGGCGAACGCCAGCGGGTGGCCCTCGCCCGGGCGCTGGCCAATCAGCCGCGCCTGCTGCTGGCCGATGAGCCCACGGGGAACCTCGACGTCCACACGGGCCGGCAGATTGCCGACTTGCTCGTGGAACTCAACGCCAGGCAGCGCATCACGATGCTGCTCGTCACCCACAACCTGGATGTGGCCCGCCGCGCACCGGTGCGCTTTAACATGACCGACGGCGCGCTTCATCCCGCCCATCCCGCCGCCTCATGACGCCGCCCGATCTCATCGCCGAGGTGGCGCGCAATCTCACGCGCAAGAAGACGCGCGCGGCGCTCACCATGGCAGGCGTCGTCATCGGTGCGCTGGCGGTGGTGCTCATCGTCTCGCTGGGCCACGGCCTCTCGCAATTTCTCGACCATCAGGTGCGCGCCCTGGCCAACCCCCGCCTGGTGGAGGCGTGGCCCAAGAGCGGCATCAATCCGGCGCGGCTGGCGCAGTCGATGGTCACCGGGCTGGGCCGCGCGCCGCGTGAGATCACCTCGGAAAAGGAGGACGAGTTCATCGGCGCCTTCCAGATCAAGTACCTTGAGCCCGCGCAGGTGGAGGGACTGCGGCGCATCCCTGGAGTGAGCGCCGTGCAACCCATGGTGTTCATCCTGGCCCGGTCGCTGCAGGTGCGCGGCGATCCGCGCGAGTTTGACACCATCGTGGTGCCGTGGATCCAGGCCGGGCCGGAGCTGCTGCTAAAAGGCCGCGGGTTTAGCAGCGACTCGGCGCATGAATGTATCGTGTCCGAGGCCTATCTGCAGTCGCTGGGCCTGGCGTCGGCCGACGCGCTCCTTGGCCAAACGGTGCTGCTTAACATCAGCGAGCATCCGCTGCTCAACATCACCGGCCAGCCGCGGCTGGCCGGCGACACGCCCGCCGAACTGCGCCGCCTCTTTGATTTGGTGCGCAAACCTCCGGCGGACCCCGATGAGGCCATGCTCGCACTCTTCATGCAGCTGGGGGAAATGGCCGACACGCTCCAGGCCTTTGAGCGCGAAGGCAACGGCACGGACGCACGGACGTTTCCGGCCAAGGTCGTGGGTGTCGCCCGCAAAGGGCTGCTCTCAAATCTGGTCTATGTCCCCGACGAATACGCACGCGAGATGGGCCGCATCCTGCTCCGCAACCCCGACCTCTACACCGAGCGGGCGTTCGGGCTGGGCGCGCTGCTGCGCGTCAACGAGGCGGCGGATGTGCCTGCCGTCAAGCAGGCCGTACGCGCTCTCGGGCTGGTGCCGCGGTCGGTGGAGGACTTGCTGGGCGAGTTGCACAGCCTCTTTGTCACCCTGCAGAAGCTCCTGCTCATCTTTGGCGGCATCGCCTTCGTCGTGGCGGCGTTCTCCATCGTGAACACGCTGTTGATGGCGGTGTTTGAGCGGCGCCGTGAAATCGGCGTGCTGCAGGCACTGGGCGCCACGCGGCGGCTGGTGGCGTGGATGTTTGCCGTTGAGGCCGCGGCCATCGGGTTCCTTGGCGGCATCGCCGGCGGCTGCGGCGGCTGGCTGCTCTGCAGCCTCGGCAATGTGTGGGCGGCTCATCGCTGGCCCGACGTGCTGGGCAACACCGACCTCTTCCTGCCGCCCTCCTGGCTCTTTGGGGGGCTGCTGGTGTTCACCACGCTTTTTGGATTGCTCGCCGGTGTGTATCCGGCCATGCGCGCCGCGCGTCTGGACCCGGTGGAGGCCCTGCGCTACGAGTAGACACAAGAAACCGTTTTTTGTTGTCGAAGCGCCTCCGGCACGGCGTCATGCGCACATGAAATCCCTCCTGCCTTGGGCCGCCGCAGCCGCGGCGTGCGCCATGTGCGCCGCAGTTCCCGCCCACGCCGCACAACCCTTCCAGAAGACGCTCACCAGCACCGGGCAAAACCTGCACACCTCTGAATGGCGCTTAAGCGCCCAGGACCTGCCCGGAAGCCCCGCCGATGCGCGATGGCACATCACAAAGACCACCCTGCACGGGGGAAAGCAGGAAGGCGTGGAACTGGTGACGCTCGACAACGGCCGGCTCAAGATTCGCATCATCCCCACGCGCGGCATGGGCGTGCTGGATGTCACGATGGGCGACGTTCGGCTGGGCTGGGATTCGCCCATCAAGGAGGTGGTGCATCCTCGCCATATCAATCTGGAAAGCCGCGGAGGGCTGGGCTGGATTGAGGGTTTTAACGAGTGGATGGCTCGGTGCGGCCTTGAGTTTGCAGGCCACCCCGGACGCGACAAGTTCATCACCAACACCGGCGCCACGGGCGAGATGGACCTCACGCTGCACGGGAAGATTGCCAACGTGCCGGCGGCGGAGGTGGTGGTGGAGGTGGACCGCGAGCCGCCTCACACGTTGCGCGTGCGCGGGCGCGTGGACGAGCGCGTGTTCTTTGGCCCCAAGCTGGAGTTGTGGACGGAAGTCAGCACGGCACCGGGCTCTGCGGAATTCTCCCTGCGCGACCGGCTCACCAACCATGGCGCCACCGATCAGGAGTTCATGCTGATCTATCACGCCAACTTCGGCGCGCCGCTGCTCGATGCCGGTGCGCGCGTCGTGGCACCGGTGGCCCGCGTGGTACCCTTTAACGCGCACGCCGCCAAGTCGGCCGCGCGATGGAATATCTACGCGGCTCCCGCCACGGGATTTATTGAAGAGGTGTATCAACTTGCGCCCCTGGCCGACGCCGCCGGGCGCACCACCGTTTTGCTGCACAACGCGGGTGCTGACCGCGGCATGACCATGAGCTGGAGCGTCAAGGAGCTGCCCTATCTCACGCAGTGGAAGAACACGGCCGCGCGGGCCGATGGCTACGTCACCGGGCTGGAGCCGGGCACAAGCTTTCCGCACAACCGCAGCTGGGAGCGCGAACGTGGGCGGGTGGCAAAGCTCAAGCCCGGCGAGGCGCGCGAGTTTAGCCTCAAGTTTGGAATTCTGAGCGGCGCCGCGCCAGTGAAGGCCGCCGTGGAGACCATTGGAAAAATCCAAGCGGGTCGTGCGGCGGTGATCGAAGCCGAACCGGAGATGTAGCCGTACGCTCCGTCAGGCCGGCCGGTGTTTCTTCCACCGATCCAGCAGCACCGCCGCGAGGATGAGCAGGCCAAACACCACCTTCTGCTCGTAGCTTTTAACGCCGGCCATGTTGAGCCCGTTCTGAATCACGGCGATGATGAGCGAGCCCACCAGCGTGCCAAAAATTCTCCCCTGCCCGCCCGCCAGACTCGTGCCACCCACCACCACCGCGGCGATCACCTGCAGCTCGTAGAGTTCGCCCGCGTTGGGCCGGCCGCCCTCAAAGCGCGACGCGTCCACCAGACCCGCCAAACCCGCCAAGGCACCGCACAGCGCAAACACCCCCACCAGCACCGCGCGCACCGGCACGCCCGAAAGTCGCGCCGCCTCGGGGTTGCCCCCTACCGCGTAGATGCGCCTGCCCAGCGTGGTGCGCGTCATCACCACGTGCGCCAGCACGTAGAGAGTCGCCATCAGCCACACAGGATTGGGGATGCCCAGCAAGGCGCCGTTGCCCAGCGCGCCAAACGCCCTCGCGGCAATCTTGACGGCCTCGGGCGTTCCCTCCGTCGCGCCGCCGGACAACACGCGCTGGTGTTGCACTGCCACGATGAGCGCCACGCCGCGCGCCACCATCATCACCCCCAGCGTCACGACAAACGCAGGCACCCCAAAGCGCGTCACCATCACGCCCGAAAACGCCCCCGCAGCCGCGCCCAACACGACCGCCAGCAGCCCGCACCCCAGCAGCCCCGCCAGCGAAGCGTTCGCGCCGGCGGCGGCATGATGGATGGACACGGCGGCCGTCACTCCCGCCAACGCCAGCAGGCTGCCCACCGACAGGTCGATGCCCCCGGCGATGATCACCAAGGTCATGCCGATGGCGATGATAGCGATGTCGGCATTCTGGTTGATGACGTTGAGCAAGTTGCCGCGGGTGAGAAAGGTGGGCCACCAGTGACTCGCTGGCCGGTGGACGCGGATATCTTTGAGCCCCGGGAAATGGGCCGCCATCTCCACCAGCCGCTCCGGCTGCAAGGGGCCCCATTCCGACGCAGGCTGGTGGGTGGCGATGGCATCCACGCGTCCACCCTCGGCCCCAATGCGCTCTAGCGCCACGCGCACGTCGGCCGGGGCGCCTTCGACGATGGGCTCCACCAGCTGCGCGCCGCGGGCCGAGAGCTCCTGCTTGAGTGCGAGGGCGAAAACGCGGTCGGCGTCCGTCGGCCGAATCACAATCAGCACGCGCTGATCCGGCGCGGTGGAAATGGCGCGCGCCAGCTGACGGCCCGATTGCGGTGTAACGGGATGCTGCTCGGCCCACGTGACCACACTGTAGTAAACGCAGAGCAGTAGCAGCACCAGCAGCGAGCCGTGCTCGGTCAATAGACGGGTGTGCCACTTGGTGCTCATGCGGCTGCGGCGTCGGCCGTGGCCAACGCCATGACGTCCTGCTGCGTGGCGCGCGACGCGTCGGCAATCTCGCCCATCACGCGCCCTTCGCGCATCACCAGCACGCGGTCGCTCATCCCCAGCACCTCGGGCAAATCTGAGCTGATGAGCAGGATGGCTTTGCCCTGCGCCGCCAGCTGGTTGATGAGGTGATAGATTTCCTGACGCGCGCCCACGTCAATGCCGCGCGTGGGT